>Ga0272443_10000030_pt1 | contig 289865 bp, 223 predicted proteins | sample SSMAcet12_FD_193581 | JGI IMG/M metagenome (GOLD analysis project Ga0272443, IMG submission 193581) | Marine sediment archaeal communities from Little Sippewissett salt marsh, Falmouth, MA, United States - SSM-Acet-12 | ecosystem: Environmental > Aquatic > Marine > Wetlands > Sediment ... | reverse complement strand
TTGAATTTGAAATTGAACGGAAAAAACACACGAGTAGAAGTCGAAGATTATCAGAGACTTCTGGATATTTTGAGAGACAAATTGAATCTTACCGGAACCAAGGAAGGCTGCGGCGAAGGGGAATGTGGCGCATGTTCAGTAATGATGAATGATCTGTTGGTGAATTCATGCCTGGTTCCAGCGTTTCAAGTGGACGGCGCTAAAATCGAAACTATCGAATATATCTCGAAAACCCCACTGGGCGAGATAATCGTGGATAGTTTCTGCTCCGAAGGTGCGGTTCAATGTGGATTCTGCACTCCGGGATTTGTGGTTAGCGCTTATGCCTTGCTCAAGGTAAATGCCAATCCTACGGAGCAAGAAATCAAAACGGCAATATCTGGCAATCTTTGCCGTTGTACCGGCTACACAAAGATAGTACAGGCAATTAGGAAAGCATCAGAAAAAATATCATGAGCGTACTTTGGAAAAACATATCGGATAAGTTGGTTGAGGGAAGCGTCCTGGTTATTCTGGTGGACAAACAGGGTTCAACTCCGTCGATACCCGGGGCTAAGATGGTCGTGCATAGCGATGGTAAATCGTTCGGCACAATCGGTGGTGGAAACCTTGAACGTGAAGCGGTCCACGAAGCATTGAAAAGGATGGAAACAGGCCAGATCGGGACGGTCAGTTACAGTCTTAATGAGGATGGCCCGCTGCAATCTGGATGTGGTGGTAAAACGATTCTTTATTACGAACCGATCAAGCCGGGAAGGTCTCTGTGGATTTTCGGAATGGGTCACGTAGGAAGAGCATTGTGTAAGGCGGCTTCGATATCCGGATGGCGTGTTGTGGCAATAGACGACAAACCCGAAATAGCTACCCGAGAGAAAATTCCCACAGCATCGAAATACGAATGCGGTGATTACCAGGAAATTTGCTCGAACGCGAGTATTTCCAGAAGCGATTATGTGGTAATCTCAACTGCGGATCACGCTAGCGATGAAAAAGTGCTTCGTGGAATGCTCAAGAGGAAAATCTGGCCCGAATATGTGGGAATGATAGCCAGTACTCGAAAAGCAAATACAATCTTTGGAAATATAAAAAAAGACGGCGAAAATATCGATCGGCTGGATAAAGTCCACTCACCGATCGGCCTTAATGTGGCCACGCGGAAACCGGAAGAGATAGCTATTGCTATTGTTGCGGAGATGCTTGCCGTTAAAAATGGGATTGAGAAGGTAAAATCGTGCTCCAAATAAAAAATATTTTTAGACCTGAAACTCTGGGCGAAGCTCTTCAAATTTTTTCAGAGAATCCAAATATAAAGCCACTCATGGGAGGCACAGATCTGGTGGTGCAGTTACGCGAATCCGGTGTAAGCGCTGATGTTCTGGATTTAACCCGGATCGAATCGATAAAGACAATTAAGCTGGACAAAGAGAATATCTATATAGGCGCAGGAGTAAGCCATGCAGAAATCGCCAACTCGCAAACAGTAGCTGATTACGCCCCGCTTCTGGCGCAAAGCAGCGCTATGGTTGGGAGTCCAGCGATTCGCAATCGGGGAACAATCGGGGGTAATGTGGGAAACGCCAGTCCAGTAGCCGAGTCGATTCCCACTTTGATAGCCCATAACGCTATTGTAAATCTGCAAGACAGCGAGAAAACTCGTCAAATAAAGGTAGAAGATTTCCATCTTGCGCCCGGAAAAACAGCTATTCAACCTGGAGAATTGATCACCGGATTTACCATTCCCAGAATTGGCGAAGAGTTCTTTGGATTCTATAAACGACTCGGTTCTCGTGCCTCGGTGAGTATTGCCAAAGTGGGTGTAGCTTTAAGTTCAAAGCGTGAGGGTAATAGATTGTTGAATGTTAGGATTGCTCTGTCTGCGGTTGCCCCCAGAGTTCTTAGAGCAAAAAAATCCGAGAAAATCCTTTCCTGTCAGGAAATTAACAGTGATATTATCGGAAAAGCCGCTGAAGTTTTGGTTACCGAATGTTCACCCATAAGCGATTTGCGGTCCACGATGGAATATCGTGCGGATATGGTTAGGGAATTGTTTAAAATTGGGATGGCAGAATTATTTTCATAATTTAAATCGATAAATATGATAAAATTGACATAAGTAAGGTTTATTATTATATTTCAAGGGTTATTAAAATCCTCTGTCTCTCGGTGAAATTATGAAAAAAATTCTTCTCGCGCTGGTTTTAGTTTTAACCTCGTTTGCTTCCTATAACATTAAAATAACCGGGGAAACACAATCGACGACAGCTTTTCAGATCGAGTTTACAACTCTTATCAAGTCCAATGAAAATGGAGATATTTTTCTCTTTCCACCCGAAGGTTTTGGGATTCGCAAAAATGAAAACTGCCCGGATGTTTATGGAAGAATGTTCAGAGCGGCAACCCCAAAAGGGTCTCGAACCAACCTGGAAATCACCCATATCGAGTGGTCGAGATGGTACAATATCCCCCTCGATGAAACTTCACAAAGAGAAACTGGTAAAATCGAAAAATTTGCCACAATCGTTGAGAAATCGAGAATTAGAGATGTAGAAATTCTGGGAATCGACATTGTGCCTTATCAGTTTGATCCTCAAAAGGGATTTCGCTATGCAAAATTTGCCAGAATTAAGCTTATACACTCAGGCGGAGGAGAACGATCTTGCCACAATAGATATTATCATCCAGTTTTTGAACGGTTTTTTCGGGCAACATTGCTTAATCCAGAATCGGCAATCCCGGAGGGATGCGAATTTCATTTCGAAGAGTGGGATAGCAGCAGTGGGGCGGAATTGTTGGTTGTCTGCTACGATTCCTTTATAGAAGAAATCCAACCTTGGGTGGATTGGCGATTAAGAAAAGGATTGACAACCAGAATTGCTCTGACTTCGACAACCGGAAGCACCAAGAACAGCATTAAAAATTATATTCAACACGCCTATGAAACATGGGATGTCCCGCCTGTGTTCGTTCTTTTAGTGGGAGATTCCGACGATGGACAGATTCCCGCGTGGGATTGGGGCGATCCATGTACAGGTGACAACGAATACGGCTGTGTGGATGGCACCGATTACTATCCTGATGTTTTGCCCGGCAGGTTTGCAGTGGACACAGAGAATCTGGTGGATCTCTTTGTAACCAAACATCTCAATTATGAAAAAACCCCCGACACATTATTCGATTGGTACGCTCGAGCGGTTGGAATGGTTCGCGAAGAAGATTGTCCTTACGACCCGCACGGCCCGGACGACTCTTCTTATGTGGCCGCGGTTACTTATGCTATGGAGCAATGCGATTCCGCGGGTTTCTCGTTCACGGGCTATTATACGAAATGTTCTGGTCATTCAAGTGCCGATGTCGCCCCTGAAATTACTGCGGGAGTGAATTTTGTCGATTATCGGGGGCAGGGAACCAGTGATATATGGGATCCATTCGGCAGCCTTTTAGAGTTAAATACAGGTACACATTGTCATATAACGGTTTCAATAACCTGCGCTATGGGTGGTTTTCACGGCTCCGATTATTATCCATGTGAAGTCAGTACTCGCGCGGGAAACTCTACCAATCCACGCGGATCGGTTGCTTTTATGGGGCAGGCGGTCTGTAGCAGCAATTCCCAGGAAAGATCCTCGCTTTCCATGAATATTTTCAAAGGCTTTTTTGAAGAGGAACTTAACGAACTTGCCGCGGCTCACACATACGGCAAACTCGAGATGTTGGCAGAGTTCGGGCCGACATCTGGCGCGGAATACGAATATACTACAGCAACACTGGTGGGTGGTTCCGCCATGAGAGCCTGGACCGGACCGATTGTATATCCTCGGGTAAATTATCCCGCGGCGCTTTCTACCGGTTTTCCCTCGGTGGCCGTCGAAGTCTCCCGCGATGGAGACTATCTGGAAAACGCAAGAGTTACGCTACATAACAGACGATCTTTCTCCACATCATTCACAGATTCTCTGGGGCGTGCCAATATCGAGATAGAAATTTTACCTGAAGATGTAATCGACGGAATCGATATTGTGGTTACGGGTCAGAATATCTATCCCTTTGAAGCGAATATCCCGGTTATTAATGAAGCCGTAGCAATTTTTTCAACTCCGGTCGATTTTAATCAGATTATCGGCGATGACGACAGCTATATAAACCCGGGAGAGACATTCTCTTTTGCTCCCCGGATATTAAATTTGGGCAGCGATACCGCTATCGGTTTAAGTGCGGAATTTGGTTCTGAGGAAAATATCATCTGGACTGATTCAATCTCCAGCTTTCCCGCTGTCGGACAATGGGACACAGTGGCTGGCGACAGCGTGACCTTTATGGTCAATCAAGAACATCCGGGAACGGACAGCCTGAACCTTGAATTCTCCGTTACCGGGCATACTTCCGGACCATGGGAATTATATCTTCAACCAATTATATCGATTATTAGATTCGATTCTCGGCTGGATTCTGTTAAAATCGACGATATCGCCCTTTACCACGGCGATGACAATCATGTTCTGCAAGCAGGAGAAGTAGCCAATCTATGCTTCAATCTTACCAATTTCACACATGCAGATTTAACGGATATCTACGCCTATTTACACTCGGATAGCCTTGTTTTTGCTCACGATAGTGTTGGCTCATTGGCCGTTTGGGAAGAAAACTCTTCGGTTGTTTTTTCGCCCTGTTGCCAGATTAGCGTATCTCCTTTCGCCGAAGATGAAAGCGTGGAGCTCGAATTAATAATAACCGGCGATGGCTATACTTACGAATATTGCGACACATTCCCGGTTTCACTTGATTTGTCGAGTTTTCCAACACCCACCGGGCCATGGCTTCGTTCTGTGTCACCGGCGGTATTCTCTGATTATGCAGGTGAGGGAGATTCGCTTATCGAACCGGGTGAGAGAGTATCCATCGTTTTAGAAATAGAGAATGCAGGTGAAGGTCCCGCCAGTGATGTTGTGGCGGAGGTAATCCCCACGCCATTTATCTGGCCAGTCGAAGAAGGGGAATTCGGAAATATCGCAGTTGGAGAAATGGGAATTAATGACACGAGGGCGGTAGTATGCAGCACATCGGCGTTCACTCCAACCGATACTATTATCGAAGTACCAGTAGAATTCACTGCGTGTGCGGGTTATTATACTACGGCATTACGCTATCAAATGGTAGTAGGAACCGGCAATATAATTCTACAGGATAAGAATCTACCTCGAAAAAGCGGAATTAAGGCGATATCTCCAAACCCATTTAATGCGAGTTTCTCAATCGATATCTTTTTGAGCGAAGAATACCCCGAAATTGGTCTGGAAATATACGATATCACCGGCCATCGAGTAGGAGAAATCTACAACGGAAGGCTTCAGTGTGGCGTTCATAGATTCGAATATAATTGTCATAATATGTCTTCGGGAATCTATGTCGTTAAACTGGAAACTGGCGAATCACGGAGTATGAAAAAGGCCGTGCTAATTAAATAATCAAGTTAGTTTTAAAAAACTGGAGTTATCAGAATTCTCAACAATAAAATTGTTTGAAATCCACAAAATATAAGAATATCCAGGCTGGCATTAAACGATATCTCTGGAGAATTTCTCTGCGTATTTTTCGATATCGAATTTTCGTCTCAGGCCATTAGCATTCATGTAGCGGACTTTGCCGAAAACCGGACGTTCTTTCCACGCTCTGTCGTGTTTGCCGAAACACCATGCAACTCCCGCATAGCCATTGGGGTCTCTGCCGTCCAATTCGTATTTATTATTAAGATATAACGCTATCTCATAGGCTTTTTGAGGGTTTTCGCTCCACTCGAGAATTTTTTTCGCCCAGTACATACGCATATAGTTGTGCATTTTACCGGTTGTTACCATCTGAATTTGTGCGGCGTTCCAATATTTCTGGTGAGTTTGAGTGTTTTCGAATTCCTTGAGGCTATAGACATACTCGCGTGGATCGGAGCTGTGTGTTTCGAGAGTTTTTTCGGCCCATTCTGGTAGAATCGAATCGAATTGGTCGTAAGATCTGTTATAATAACAGAAATTAATAGATAACTCGCGTCTAATTATCAATTGCTCAAGAAAAACTCTGGAGTCAATCCCCGACTGTTGAACTTCGAGGGCGATTTGTAATGGGGATATCTGTCCGAAATGCAAATATGGACTTAACTCCGAGATACAATTAGCATTGGGGTCGTTGCTTCTGTTTTCGTAATCGGATAATTTGTTTTCAATGAAATCTTTCAGAAACGATTTCGCTCTGGATATTCCTCCGATATACTCCAAAGATGGATTCACACTTCGGTCTAAAGGGATTTTATTGAGCAATGAATCGAGATTTGGAATAAGTTCGATAGGGGATCTAATCTCGACATTCTGTTCTTCCAGGGGCACCAGAAATTCATCGATATGTCTGGATATCCTCGGCCTGAAAGTTCCCGCGGTGTATTCTTCTTTAAACGAAGCTATCTCAACCGGGACGACAACATCACTTTCCACCTGAGTTGCCCTGCATGTAATTGCCGCAGATATTCGTTTTCGCCAATCCCTTTGTACATTTAAATATCCTCTGTCGGTTATCAGACAAACTGCGTCTTCGCATAATTCTATGACACTATCGACGGGATTTCCCACTTTACAAATAACTCCCATTCCGCGCCTTCGGAGTTTAGAGAAAGTCTCTTTCAGTCCGTCAATCATAAATTTAAAATGGCGCAGGTTGGCCTGGGGAAAATCGGCAATAAACGAAAAATTAACCAGTATCGGTTTTTTAAAATGATTCCCCAGAAGGATAGCATACTCTAACGCATGATTATATTCGGCGCGCTGCGATGCCTGCATCCAATACAACACATATTCACCCGATTGGTTATCCGGCAGGTCGTTTAATTGCTTGATTCGTTGTCGATTTATCATTTTACTCCTATCTCTCTATAACATATACTGCTAAACCAATAACGCAAAGAGGATTATGAAGGGACAATTTATTTTAGTTGCCCTCGAGGTTAAATTGAATTATGTTAGTAAATATAGTGAAATGACTCATGGATATTCCAGGCAGATTTAAAAATAACATCTCGAAATTCGCTTTGGGCGATCGCCCTATAAGAATAGCTCTATCTGGTGGCTCTGACTCCATTGCTTTACTGGAACTCTTTAGGGTTAGCGAACTTGAAACTTCAATCTCCGCCCTGCATGTCGATCACCAAATCAGGAATTGTTCTTCCCGCGATTCCGAATTCGTTAGCGATTTCTGCGCAAAACGCGGAATTCCTCTGGATATTCTAAAAATAGATGTCCCCAAATACGCCGAGAATAATAGTATGGGGTTAGAAGAAGCCGCACGGTTTTTACGATATCGAATTTTCCGGGAATATATTGAACGTGGAGAAATTATCGCAACCGGGCATACAGCGGGCGATGTTATCGAAACCATGCTGTTTAATTTCTTTAGAGGAAGCGGCCCGCGAGGCCTTGCCGGAATTCCCAATACGCGTGATGGTATAATCCGTCCGTTATTAGATTTCTGGCGAAAAGAGCTTCAAGATTGGTTAAAAGCAAATGAGATAAGCTGGTGCGAGGATGAATCCAATCTAGATTTGAGATTTACAAGAAACAAAATTCGTTGGATGTTGGTTCCGGAATTGAAAAGAATTTTCGGTGAGGGAGTTATTGAACGAATTAGAAGAGAGGCCGATATTTTCACCGCCTGCGCTGAATTTATCGATGATATTGCTGTTCGTTTAACCAGGGAAAACCTTATTACAGAATTCGACAATGTAAAAGTGCTAAGGAATAATCTTCAAAATCAAACCCTATGGGAATTTGGAGAGATTGTCCGTAAAGCTATGGTTCATTTCGATATCGGGCATGCGCCGATGGGCTTCGACACGATAAAGAGGCTCTATAATGAGATACATAATTCACGTCGGGGAAGAAGATATCCCGTATATTCGAACATTCATATCGAATGCGACAGCAGCATGTTATTCTTATTCGGCGATATGGAAAAGATAGACAAGAGAAGAGTGCAGGAAAATTCGGAAACTCGCTTGCCTTTTAATATGGGCATTCTTAAAATCTTAGAAAGCGGCAATGGGGAGGAGATTTTTTACGATGGTGGCGAATTATCTTTAAAAACTGCAGCAGCGGGCGATAGAATCGATGCGAAGCATAAATTGAGAAGAGTATTAGCCAGAAAAGGGGTTCCCCGGTTCTTGCGGGATATCGTCCCGGTGTTGTACTCAGGTAAAATTCCAATATATTCGCCTTTAGTAGGAAAATTGGCCAATGACCATGGTTTATTTAAGATTCATATCGATATAGAAGGGCCGGTACGAGATTTGAGAAATATCATCAGGAAGGTTTAAAATGGAGAAACTCGATGTTCACAAGTTGTTTTCTCAGAAGCAAATAGAAAAACGCGTGGAAGAAGTTGCCGCACAGATTGATAAAGACTATAAAGACCTAAACCCAATTATCGCGGTAGTTTTAAAAGGAGGATTTATCTTCGCTTCTGATTTGGTACGCAAGATGGAGATACCTTTTACTCTGGATTTTCTCGGCGCTTCAAGTTATGTGGGCACTGAGTCCTCCGGCGATATTAAAATTACCAAGGATTTAAACACGCCTATTATAGACAGACATCTGATTTTAGTCGAAGATATCGTTGATACGGGACTAACTTTATTCAAGCTTGTGAAATTACTAAAACAGCGAGATCCAAAATCGGTGAGTATCTCAGCTATGCTGGTCAAGGATTTCGAAAGACCTTTCGATTTGAAGGTTGCCTATCCCGGGTTTTGGATTCCCAATAAATTTGTAGTAGGTTATGGATTGGATTATAACGAACAATATAGGGGTTTGACTTATATCGGATATGTAGAACCGGAGTAAGAAATGTATAGAATAGTTACTTTTTTATTGATATCGATTTCAATGTTCGCCAGTTTCCCGGAATTCGAAGTGCTCTCAACTTGGATGCCGCCGGTTCCCGAGGGGCCGGTCAACGGTAGTTCGGTGGGGCGGAGTATGGCTTTTTTGGGCGATGTTAACGGCGATGGGTTCGATGATTTAGCATTGGCTTCGGAGTTGGCTTGTGATACTTCGAGTGGAGAAGTAGCCGGAAAAGTATATATTTATTTCGGTCATTTTGGAATGGCCGCTTTGAATGAATTGCCGGATGTGATTCTTACCGGAGAATACAACGAGGACTGGTTTGGCTATGATGTTTCAGGCGGCGATTTCAACGGAGACGGATATAATGATATCGCGGTCCTAGCCTACCGTGGCGATAAAGCCTATATATATTGGGGAGGAGATCCAATGGATAGCGTCCCCGATCTCAATATTAGTCTGGGTTCGACCGAGAGTTTCCGAGGGCAGATGGACTTTGTGGGCGATTTGAATGGCGACACCTATCAGGACCTTGCTATTCCTATGCGAGTTGACGGTGATGATTTTGTATTTATTTATCACGGTGGGGTTGGGGCCGACCTGGTTCCAGACGATACAATTACCGGCTATGGTTACAAGGTCGGTTATGGTGGAGATATCGACAACGACGGCTATGACGATCTTTTAATTGGGGATCCTTACGCGGCAAGCGATAGTGGTAGAGTCTATATTTTCCATGGAGCAGACCCTTTCGAGCCAATTCCTGCGGAAACCCTGAGTGGAGTTAGAATCGATCACGATTTTGGATGGAACTCCGCAATAATCGGTGATCTAAACTCCGACGGTTTCGACGATATCGGAGTTATCGCAAGCGGTACTTCAAGCTGGATATGGAAACAATGCTGGATGTACTGGGGCTCGGATTCCGGCCATTACGAGTACGCGGGTTATGTGGAAGACGATGTTCGTCAACTCTACGGAACATGTATCACCGGTGCGGGAGATATCAATTACGATGGCTACGATGATTTTATTGTGGGTGCACCGGGAGCTAACATAGTCGATCACGAGCCAGGACATGTACATATATATTATGGCGGAGAAGTTGCACCGGAAAGCAGCGATGTTTTCCTGGTGGGCGAAGCTGGCAACGATCAGTTTGGGTTGTGTATTGCTGCAGGTGGAAATATCAACAACGACGACTACAACGATCTGGCAATAGGCGCATTTAAAAGCCATCAACCGGGATATTTCGCAGGTAAAGTTTATATATATTCGGGGAAAGATCTGGCTCGAAGCATTTTCGAAAATGGCGATGAGTTGGAAGGTCAACCTGCAAGAGGTTGGGGAGGGTATGTTTTGGCTTCAGGAGATATCAACGATGACGGTTTTGGTGATGTCGCTTTTACCCATGAGCTTAGAAACCGAAGCGAGGTGTATCTCTGCCTTGGAAGTAATGTCGATATGAATCTGGAGCCCGATTTCGTTTTGGGGGATTCTCTGGATAATACTCGATTCGGGAACGATATTTCATTTGGCGATTTCGATGGTGATGGTATCGATGATATGGCAATAGGTATTCCCTATGTCGATAGAAGCCCGGATACGACCTATACTGATGAAGGTCAGGTGCGAATCTTTTTTGGTTCAGACCCGTTCTATCCAATTCCCGGGTTTATATTGAACGGTCCCACAAAAGAGAAAAAATTCGGTTATAGCGTAGCTTTTATAGGCGATCTAAATGGCGATGGTGCAGACGAACTGTTGGTAGGTTCACCTGAATATATCCATGGCGGATACGCTGACTCTACCGGGTATGCATATCTCTATTTCGGAGGTAGTCTGGCGGATACAATTCCAGATATGATCTATAAAGGCGAGGAAGCCAAAAGCGGTTTTGGCGCTGAAGTTTGTGGTCCCGGCGATATGAACGGAGATGGTATTCCAGATTATATAATCTCATCTCATAGGCTTTCCTGGCCCGGAGGATTTGGTAAGGTCTATGTATATGAAGGTAACCCTACTCCCGTGGATTCACCCGTGGTTATCTGGGAAGATCCTTCGTACGAATGGATTGGCCAAAAAGTAAAAGGTGTGGGGGACCTTAACGGCGACGGATTGAAAGATGTTCTGGTGAACTGCCGTAGCAGAGAATGGGGATCTTATGGCGAAGGTAACGGCGCGGCCAGAATTTATATTGGAGGTAGTGAATTTCCAGAAGATCCATATGTGGAAATAACAGCTCCTCCCGGTTGTACCGGTGGATTCGGAGTTGGAATCGGTGAGTTGGGCGATATCAACTGGGACGGCTACGACGATTTTGCTATTGGCGCACCCAACGGAATCCCCGGCGAATGGATGACCGCGGGGGCAATAGCGGTGGTTGGACACGATGGAAGCGATGAAATATATGTATTCTTTGGCGGTGACCCCTTGGATGGTGTATTCGATAGAGAGCTAATCCCCTCGAAAGGACACGAAATGTTCGGTTACGATATCTGTTCCGCCGGTATGACCAGCTGGGATAGTTCTCCGGATATCCTTATAGGCGCACCCGGTAATAGCATGAGCGGCTACGAAACTGGAAAAGTGTATCTTCTCAGTTCGACCCACACAGAAATCAGCGAAACGAAATCGAAACCAGCAGAATATTCATTGAATGCTTATCCCAATCCCTTTAACGCTTCAGTAAAAATCGAGTTTACCTGCGCGAATAAATACCTCGTGGAGATATTCGATATTCAGGGAAGAAAACTCTTTTCAGAATCGGGAGAAACCAATGGTAAAAAGCAGTTAATATGGAAAGCCTCGGATTTCAGCGGCCAGAGTTTGGCCAGCGGAGTTTACTATCTGAAAATCACAACCGGACAAAAAGAATTGAACGAGAAATTGATGTTGATTAAATAGATTAGCTATTGTTCTCTCTTTCATTGGGTTTAAGAACAGACTTTACGATGTTGCTGAGCTTGGCCAGGCGATATGGTTTAGCCACGACTCCCAAAAATCCGTTTTCTCTAAACGAAGACATTATTGGGTCTGTTGAATATCCACTGGAAACCACCGCTTTGATATCTGGATCGAGCTTTTTCAATCTTTCCAGCGTGGTCAATCCTCCCATGCCGCCTTTGATAGTCAAGTCGAGAATAACCAGATCGAATGGGTTGCCATCCGCTTTTGCCTTTTGATAAGCGTCGATGGTGGTTGCGCCTTCTTTTTTGCCAACAGCTTCATACCCGAGATATCTTAGCATCTGCAAAGCGATTTGAAGTACATTTGTCTCGTCGTCCATAACCAGAATTCGACCCTTGCCGGGGATAACTTCTTTGATTGTTTCCTGTTCAGCTTCTTCAGGTTTATCTGTAACCGGAAGGAAAAGGAAAAACCTTGAGCCTTGATTCACTTGAGATTCAACCGCGATATGCCCTGCGTGTTTTTTAATAATCGAGTAACATATTGCCAGACCAAGACCACTTCCGTATTCTTTGGTAGTGAAGTAGGGGTCAAATATTCTGGTCACATCATCTTTGGGGATACCGCAACCCTGGTCCTGGATTTCTATCATCACATATTTATTATAAATCAGAGGATACTTAGAGAAATCCTTTGATAGGATATTTCTTGCGGATATCTCAACAATACCGCCTTCCGGCATCGATTGTTTGGCATTGAGAACAATATTGTTAATTACCTGGCTCATCTGTCCTTTGTCAACTTCGACTTTCCATAAATCATTTGGCAAATCGAAAACCAATTTTACATTGGATCCTCGCACAGAGAATCCCGCGAAATTCTTAATCACCTGTTGGAGCGATGTTACCTTTTTAAGAGGAGATCCTCCTTTGGAGAAAGTGAGAAGCTGATAAGTAAGGTCTTTTGCAGAAAGTGAAGCTCTCTCTGCTTCATCGAGAAGAGCAAACAATTTGTCCGTAGGGTTAATATAGATTTTAGCCAGAGAGATATTTCCCACAACTGCGGCGAGAATATTGTTGAAATCGTGGGCGATTCCTCCGGCCAGTATGCCAAGGGATTCCAGCTTTTCGGATTTTGCTAACTCCTCTTCCAACCTACGTTTCTCGGTTACATTTCTAAACACGATTACCGCGCCGATCATATTGCTTTTTCTATCATGAATTGGCGCACCACAATCGGCAATAGCGATCTCCTGACCGTCTCGGGAAATAAGGACTGTGTCATTGGCAAGACCCACGATTCCATCGGTCTTAATAATATTATCGAGGGGATTCTCACAGGTTTTACGAGTCTTTTCGCTGATTATATGGAATACTTCACTCAAAGGTTTGCCGATAGCATCTTTTTCTTCCCATCCAGTAAGTGTTTCCGCAATTTTGTTAATAAGCATTATATTGCCATCCATATCGGTGGTAATAACACCGTCACCGATGGAACGCAAAGTTACCGCAAGCTGTTCTTTCTCTGCGGCCAGGTTGTCGAGAGCCTTTTTTCTTTCGGTAATATCGAAAGCGGTGCCCATCAAGATATCTTCTCCACCATAAACAAATCTCATGCCTGCAAAATCGATCCATTTAACTTCGCCGCTTTTCTTAATAATCTTGAATTGATAATGACTTGTAACATTAAGGCCGGCCAGTCTTCGCATTCCCATTTGTTTTACCATCTCTCTGTCGTCCGGATGAACCAGTTCCCAGAAATTCATATTCTGTAACTCTTTTTCTGAGTATCCAGTGAGAAGTTCTGTTGATTGGTTAACGAAGAGAAACTTCTCTTTGTAAGTAAAGATAGCCGAAGGGCTGTTTTCCATCAAAGTACGGAATCTGGTTTCGCTTTCCCGTAAAGCTTGCTGTGCTTCGACTCTTTCCGTAATGTCTGTGATAAAACCTTCCAACGCCATCAATTCATTCTCTTCGGAATAGATACCAACTCCTTGCTCCCACACCCATTTGATTTTGCCGATGGAATCTTTAATTCGGTAGGTAATCTTAAACGGTTCTCTTTTGTTGACCCAATTTTGTATCTCTTCCCAGACATAATTTCTATCCTCGGGATGAATTATATCCGCAAAAGAAAGCCGTTTGTTTTGGATTATATCTTCCGGTTCGTAGCCGGTAAGACGTTTGCTACCTTCGCTAATGAATTCCATTGTCCATTTTTTATCGTTTTTACACCTATAAGCGATCCCAGGTAGGTTGCCGATGAGAGTTGCAAGCTTGCGTCGACTCTCTTTGAGGGCGTTTTGATATTCCTTTTCGTCTGTGATGTCGAAGGCCAGCTCGCATCTAACCCATCGCTTGTCCGGCCAAAAAATGGCCTTATCTATACACCGATACCAGCGAGAATTTTTCCTGTTTTTAAACTCCCAGATATATGTTTTACCAAGGTTATCACCGAATATTTTTTCGTTAGTGCAAAAAGAACATGGTTCATCCAAATTTTGGAGAGCTCTGTAGCATTTTTTGCCGACAACTTCGCCAAGTTGCTTTTTGAACGCAAAGTTTACATACAGAACTTCGTATGTGTTCGGATCACAGATATATATAGGCTCATCAATGCTATCGAAAATAGACAACAGCTGTCGCCGCTCTTTTTGGAGACTTTTTTCTGCTGTTTTTCTTTCTGTAATGTCCTCAGCAGAGCCTTCATAATAAAGGGTTTTGTCGTTATTGTTGCGAATAGCTCTGGCATTTTCACGAACATATAACAACTCGCCGTTTTTCTTTTTCCAGGTTGATTCCAGACCAACAACTTCGCCCTCTTTTTCGATTCGATCGATAAAGTTGTCACGATTATATTGCGGTTCGTAGAAGTCACTGTCTTCCAAATTCCGATCGAGAAGCTCATCCACCGACCGGTAACCGAGCATTTTGGCCAGGGTTGGATTGGCGAGAATAATTTTGCCGTCTGGGGTTGTGCGATATAGTCCGATCAGGGTGTTCTCAAATATAGTCCTAAATCTCTCTTCGGAGAGAGTAAGTTCGTTTTCGCGGTCTTTTCTTTTTGTGATATCTTTTATAATGCCCTCTACAATTTTCTCGTCTTCGTGTTCGGGGTTGACCAGAGTTAAATCGAGAGAAACCCAGATTTTATGACCGGTTTTCAATGTGAAATTCACATCCGAATCGATATAGTAACCATCTTTGAATAATCTATCGATAATGGATTTTGTGTCGAAGTCGAAATCGATATAATCTACAATTTTCTTTCCGACCAATTCTTCTTCAGGACATTGAGTTTCGAAGATTTGGGTTAATCCATGATTGGCGAGTAGAATAACTCCGGTTTTAAAAGTGCATCGAAATATGCCATAATCAGGTAGGTTGAATAATCTTTCACACAGGCTGTGCATAGAATATCTCCGCTTAAAATAGTTGGATAACTTTTGTAATTGTATATTTGATTCCCTATATATAGAAATATACAGTTTTTTTATCCGTATTCAACAAAGTAACTTTTATTATGTCAATAAATCGATGGTTATTGTGTTTGCCAGGTTCGCTTCCTATATTTAACTTAAACCACAAAAGGAGAATTTATGAAAAAGGCATATATCATATCGATTTTTACAATGTTCCTGATTGTATCTATGGCTTTAGGGCAAGCTACAAAATTTACACCAATAGCGCCATACGCAACAATACTGGATCAACCGGGTCGTACAGTTTATTCACGGCCATATGACTTCACCGAAATAGACACGGTTGTTTTCAATCTGTCCGAAAGCGGGTATCCTTCCAGCCACATCGATTATCTCAGCTCGGGCGATGTCGAAGCCATTAAATATACAACGGAACATCCGTGCAGTCTCTACGAGCTTGGGTTTTATCTTCAGGGTTCGGGAACCATAGAAGCTCACATTTGGGAAGATTGGTCCGGCCTGCCCAATCTGGAGGGGGACCTTTGTCCATATATGTTTCTGACAACCTATGGCGGAAGTGGCTGGCGTACTATCGATATCGAGACAGAACTTGGTCACAAAGTCTATATTCCTCCTAAAACCGATTTCCAGATTGGTAGAAAGATATACGGTGGCGAACCATATCTGAAATATGCAGATAACCACGTGCCCCTGTGTTCACATCTTTATATCTCCAGTGAAGACACCTGGTATTATATCGGTGACTCCGAAGGAGCATTTCCCTATATGGTCTATGCTCTGGGAGTCTATTTCGATATCGATACGGTGCGCCAGTTTCACGATATCGCCGAGGATGCGGGAATCTCCAGCGGAAGGACGGTTGCATGGGGGGACTATAACAACGACGGCTACGACGACTTTATCGCTACTGGAGTTCTATACAAAAACAATAAAAACGGCACTTTTACCAATACTGGTATCAGTTTCGGAGGAAAAAGCAGCTGGGGAGATTTTAATGGAGACGGTCAACTCGACGTGGTAACTATAGCATATCCGCTAAGACTTTGGCGCAACGACGGATGGGATTCGTTTACCAACGTGGCCGATGAAATGGGTTTTGTGGATTACGATGAGCCCAAAAACTGCGCGGCTTTCGGAGACATCAACGGTGACGGATGGTTGGATTTATATGTAAGCTACAGCGAGAATTGGAACGACGGCGATCCGATCTATTACTCCGATCATCTCTATATTAACATGGCGGGAACACTCTTTGTGGAAGTTACAGATAGCCTCGCTCCAGCAATAACCGAAGATAGATACAGCCGCGGTGTGCATTATTGCGATTTCGATATGGACGGCGATCAGGATATCTACGTGAGTTGCTATCGTCTGCTTAAGAATTTCTTCTTGATAAATGACGGCGAGGGTAATTTGGCGGATTCCGCCTCTGAATATGGCGTGGCCGGTCATCCCGATCTCTCGGGAACCACATATTGGTATGGCCATACGATCGGTAGCGTATGGTGCGATTTCGACAACGACGGCGATTTCGACATTATCGCGGCTAATCTCGCCCACCCGCGATTTATCGATTTTTCTGATAAAACTTATGTATATCGAAATAATGGCGACGGTACCTTCACCAATATCTACGACAGTTCTGGAATCGCCTATTACGAAACCCACAGCTCACCCGCAATCGGAGATTACGACAACGACGGCAACCTCGATTTCTATATCTCGTGCGTTTACGAGGGTTATCATAGCTGGATATACAAAGGTAATGGCGATGGGACTTTCACATGCGATAACTATCTTTCCGGAGTGTGGACAGACAACGGTTGGGGATGTGGATGGAGCGATTTCGACAATGATGGCGATCTCGACCTGCTAACCTCGGGCAACAGCGGACTGGAGCTCTATCGCAATGATGGATGCCCACATGAAAACAGCTGGGTTAAACTGCGTTTATGGTGCGATATCAACGTGAATAATTACTACGCCTATGGTGCACAAGCAAGACTATATCTGGATGATGGAAGAATCCTCTCTCGTTGCATTCAGGGGAACACCGGTACCGAGGGTTGTATGGATAGCCGTACAATGCATTTCGGCGCGGGAAGCGCTATAATCGCGGATAGCCTTACCATTCTCTGGCCCGGCGGCGGAAGGACTGTGTATAACGATTTCAATATCGACTGTACGACCTACGATATCTACGAATCGGGCACCATAGACACAACATATATAGTCTCGGGAAACTCTCTCCCCTCCGCAATGAAGATTTCCGCATGTCCGAACCCCTTCAATTCGTCGGTAACGATAGCCGTCGATTGTCATTCCCGTGAAAACGGGAATCCAGAGGGTGTGGTGTCGGTGGAGATTTTCGATATTTCCGGTCGCCGCGTCGCGCAATTACCCGTAGGGGAGGGTTTCAAACCCTCCCGTTCGTTGACCGCGGAACCGACGGGCGGGCCTGAGACCACGCCCCTACGAAACGGCGAATTCGTTTGGCAACCCTCACCCACCCTCGGTTCCGGCGTGTATCTTGTCCGGGCGCGGTTCGACAACCGATCGCTGAGCGGAGCCGAAACGTCCGACAGCGGAACGATCACCAAAAGAATCGTCTATTTGAAATAAGCAGGCAATATGACTCTTCGTGGATTAATATTTATATCTTTGTTAGCAGTTGCAGCAGTCGGGCAATCGATCTCCCTGGTATATACTGCGGGTGTCCCGGACGGCCTGGAGGAAACATCAGGTATCGAAATCAACAACCCAAATCGAATCTGGTCTCATAACGATAGCGGCGGCGATGCTGTTCTATATGGCTTCGATTCAGGAGGCACGTTGTTCGAGATGTTCGAGGTTAACGGCGCTGTAAATCAGGACTGGGAAGAACTGGCCCAGGGTGAGACCGGCGAGTTCTATATAGGCGATTTCGGAAATAATTCGCATAGTAGAACTAACCTCAGAATATACAAAATCCCAAATCCGGATTCGCTGGATTTAGACAGCGCAACCGCAGAGGTAATTTATTTCAACTATCCAGATCAAACGGAATTCCCTCCACCCGATGAAAGCAAGAATTACGATTGCGAAGCAATGATAGCAATTGGTGATTCTCTGCACATTTTCTCGAAAAACTGGACCAGTCCTTTCAATGGATACACCAAGCATTATTCGCTGTCAAACGAACCGGGAACCTATCTGGCCAATCTTCAAGATAGTTTTGATACGGGCACCTTGATCAGCACGCAGGGGCAAATCACCGCAGCTGATATTTCCCCTCATGGTGAAGTTCTTGCTCTGATGTCATACCGAAAACTGTGGCTGTTCAGCGATTTTCCGGGCACAGATTTCTTCCGGGGCGACGTTCTGGAGATGGATATTTCAACTCTGACACAGATCGAGGGTTTCTGTTTTATCAGTGAGACTGAGGCCTATATTACTGACGAGGAAGTAACTGTGGGTCCGATAACGGTTGGCGGAAATCTTTATTATGTGGATTTGGGCGATTATCTTGGGGTGCCGTTATATTCGAATCGAACCCCGTCATCTTTCGATATAAACGCTTCCCCGAACCCCTTCAATGGGGCAGTAACGATTAATGTAAAATTCTCCCCCTGTCAAGGGGGAGATGTCCGAAGGACAGAGGGGGTTAATATCGAGATATTCGATGTGAACGGTCGTCGCATAGAAACCCTCCGGCCTTCGGGCACCTCTGGCACCGGACATTCAAGCCTTGAAAAGGGAGGCATGGAAGTCCCCCTTCTCAAGGGGGATTTAGGGGGTTCTTATATCTGGCAACCAGCCGCCGCCCTCTCCTCCGGCGTGTACCTCGCCCGCGCGCGGTTTGGGGGTTGCGTGGTTACGCGAAGATTAGTATATTTAAAATAGAAACATGTTTGCGAAGATGTTTTTCGCGGTTGAATTACATGACGGGAGGCCCCGATGATCAAAAGAATATTTTTGCTGTTTTTCCTCACACTCGCTATATCGACTTTCGCAACCGTGGACACCTTGCACATCGAGCTAATCGATTCGCTCGATGCCCCGACAAACCACGAATTCTACCATTACGGCATTACCTCGAGCTGGCCGATTGACTACAACTACTCCGGCACGGATGACTGGGATCTGGCCATGGGGGATTCGTTCATGGTGTGGCTGCCGGGAACCGACAGGATTCTATTTCTGGATTCCTACGACTCGACCGATGTGGATACGATTGCTAATTTCGATTATGGATCGGTTGATGCTGTTGGCGTAACTATAAGTGATTCAATGATATACATAGCGGGGGGGGGGCTGTCAGTACATTAACTTTTAGAAACGACTCTCTCATTTGGATTGACACTGATTGGACACCTTTCGCCGATTACCACTTCGCGGCGCTGGAGGACAGCTTTCTTTATACATGGACGCCGGGAGATTTAGTCTGCATCAACGTCGCCGATCCCGAATCGATATTTGTTTATCGGACGTATTCACCTATCGGAGGTAACTCGGGCTTGGTTGCTCTCGACGGTTATGCTTATCTCGGCGATGCTTCTACCTTAGACGATGATAGCACACACAGAGCATGGCCGAAAACCCAAATGACAATAATTGACATGATAAACTCGGCAACGCCAACTTATGAGGGAAGGATAACCGACGAGAACCGCTTTTTTGGTGATTTGGCGACAAACGGTAGCACCCTTTTCTGGGTTTATAGCGAAATGAGCGATGGCCCTGCCTGGACAATCGGCGAGAATTATATGCACAATTGGGGGACAGGTGTTACTTACAATTTCGATTCTCGTTGGGATGGGCAAGGAGTGTTCGGCATCGATGTTATCGATACACACCTTGTTGTAGCGGGTTTGAGTATGGATTCTCCATTCTGAACATCTCCGACCTCGACAGCATCTACGAAGCCGTATACTACATGGATGATACGGGCAATATGGACCTAACCCATTTTGCGATGAAGGATAATAGGCTTTACGCTATGGGTCATCCGAGGGATGGCTACGCAACGCTGTATATGTTCAAATTGGACGATTGTGTTATAACCGGCATCTCCGAGACGGACGGCGACAAGGGGCTGAAGCCCCTTGTTCACACGATTTCCGCCCACCCCAACCCCTTCAATTCGGCGGTTCGGATATCTCTCGACTTCGGAAGCGAATCGCCGGAGGCGTTGAGCACCTTGCCCCCCGGCGCTTGCCGGGTCGAGATATTCGATGTGAACGGACGCCACGTAGAAACCCTCCGGCCTTCGGCCACCTCTGGCACCGGACCTTCCTGCCTTGAAAAGGGAGGCATGGAAGTCCCCCTTCTCAAGGGGGATTTAGGGGGTTCTTTCATCTGGCAACCCGCCCCCTCCCTCGGTTCGGGAGTTTATTATGTACGGGCGAAAAGTGGTGATTGCCGAACGACTAAAAGGATTGTATATTTAAAATAAAAATGGAGGTTTCATGAAGCTCTTTACGTTAACATTGGTTCTCTTTATTGTCTTATCCGCGTTTTCTGCGATTGCCTACACCGTTTACAACGATATCGAATATTATGCATCGGGCAGCGCGCCTCAAATTGAGAAAAATAAGCTTGACATTTATGTTCCCGATGGCGCAGCGGCTAATACTCCCGTATTCTTCTTTGTTCACGGGGGAACCTGGTCGTACAATGATCGGGCAGATTTTGTCCCTATAGGCACTAATCTCGCCGATGACGAAGGTTTTGTAACAGTGATTCCCTCTTTCAGGCTCAGCGATTCACTTCACCCTGAAAACGTCCACCCATGCCACATTACCGATGTTGCAAAGGCTTTCGCGTGGACAATAGAGAATATCTCAACCTATAACGGCGACCCCACAAGAGTATTTCTTATCGGACATTCATCGGGAGCCCATCTTGCCACATTGCTCGCCACGAATACATCATATCTGGAAACCGCCGGCGGAGAAGTCGAAGATATTATGGGGGTAATTTCCCTTTCCATGGGGATCTACGATATCCCCAAATTGTACTATGATTGCGGCATGTATGGCCCTATGGGTTATGATATGCTGGGATTCAATAACATCTTCGGGCCACTTGCCGACAGTTCGACAAATTGGTACGACGCTTCACCCAAATATCATCTTAGCGCAGAGATGCCGCCATTTTTACTTTTTGTGGCAAAGGAAGACCTTGAGTGGATTATCGGCGGGACTCTTTATGGGATGATTTCTTTCGATGGCGAGATTCAGCCCTGTTACAACGACATGAACGTTTATCATCCCACAGACAGCTTCTGGCTCGACGGGGACCACGATATGATTCTTTCCGATTTCGCCTATTATCCCACATGCCGTTCGCGAATAGAGACCATGGATTTCGTGGATAGGCTTTTAACCGGCGTGGATGAATTGAGCCCCAGGCCGGCAATATATAATCTAAACTCCTATCCGAATCCTTTTAACTCGGCGGTGACTATCGCCGCCCCGGCGGGCGCGGAAATAGAGATTTACGATGTGAACGGACGAATGGTCGCGCAATTGCCCTCACCCTCGGTCCCTCTCCCGGGGGGAGAGGGAGGGAATTCCTTCTCCCATTGGGAGAAGGTGGCCGAAGGCCGGATGAGGGCATTCGTTTGGCAACCCGCCCCGTCCCTCGGTTCCGGCGTGTATCTCGTCCGCGCGCGGGCGGACGGCGGCGCGACGGTTAAACGGGTGGTGTATTTAAAATGAGAATTAAACTCGATAACATAACTGCCTACCTCGACCCCACCGACTCGAAAGGGGTATTGTATGGGTTTGAGGAGAGGGGGAAAGGAGAAGAATGAGAAAGATTATCATCATTTTGTCATTGCTAATAGCCTTTGTAGTTATTGCAGACACGACGCATGTCTATTGGAATGTGTCGTGAGTTTGGGATAGCGCCGGTTCGCCATATATAGTCCACGATACAATTCGAGTGGCAACTGGCGATACTCTTGTGATAACACCCGGCGTCGATGTCATTTTCTTAGGCCATTACAAACTATTAGTGGATAGCGCCGCGGTATTAAAGGCGCTTGGCACCGTTACCGATTCAATTAGATTCCTACCATCTGATACCGGCGAATGGTCGCCCGGCTGGCACGGGATAAGGTTTTATTACGCCTCCGACGCCTGTAGCCTTTCTTATTGCGAGATGGCTTACGGTTTCGCCTACGGCCTTTGCGAAGACGATAGCTGTGGCGGTGCGATTTGGTCTTATTACTCGAATCCGACGTTTGAACATTGCTTGATACGCGATTGTTGGGCGAATTACAATGGTGGGGCAATATACATGTGGAATTCTGTCACGGTAATATCTGATTGCTCTATTAAAAATAGTATTTCTGACGCCAGCGGGGGAGGTTTCTATGGGGCGTGCACCGGAGAAATAAATATAGCTGGGATTATCAGCGATTGTAATATTGAAAACAACCATGCTTATGGCTACGGAGGCGGCGTTTATTATAATGCCTATGACTTGATAATAAGCTACAACTCGATTACGAATAATATAGGGAATAGCGGAGCTGGAATTTCTTTTATGGGAATAGATTCGGTAGAAATAATTGGAAACATAGTTGATTCGAATATTGGAATAGGAATTGGGGCTTCGGGATACGGTAGAATAGCTGACAATATTGTTTCTAATAATCAAGATGCAGGTATCCATACTGGCGGCGTTCATTATATTGATAATAACGAAATAAACGGTAATCTGAATTTCGGTATTTATTGTTTTAACGAAGAAGGCACAATAATAAATAATTTAATATATGAAAACACCGGAGAAGAAGCCGGAGGAATACACTGCGAATATTCTTCGCCGCATATCATTAACAACATTATTGTTAATAATACTGGAGGCGGTATATATACTCACTGGAACCACGACGGTTCAATTATAGGCAATTATATCGCAGGAAATATATCGAGTGACCAAGGCGGTGGAATATACTGTAGTCACGTTTTTTCTGGAACTTGGAATTTGATGCCGGAAATAAATAGCAATATTATAACAGGTAATTCAGCTTCACAAGGCGGCGGTATTTGGAGTAGTAATGAACCAAGAATCTCGAATAATCTAATTTTCGCCAACACAGCTACAAGCGGAGCTGGCATCTACATGACCGGTAAACCCTGCATCGTTAACAACACAATCGTCAATAACAACGGCGACGGATGCTATTTCACGGGTTATTACAAAGGGATGTTGAACACGATTGTCTATGGAAATACGGGTTATGAAATCTACGCCGAAGCGCCTTGCTCTGTCGGTTTTGCATATTGCGATATAGATACGGACGACGTTTTCGGAAGCGTTATCCTATGGGGGCCGGGAGTTATCGATGCCAATCCTCTTTTCGAGGATACGCTGTTTCATCTCGCCGAAGGATCGCCCTGTATCAACGCAGGAGTAGGGAATTACTACTTCCCCACGGTTACCGAAGATTTCTGGGCGGACACTTTCGATTTCGAGAAGGGAATTAGACCTTATGAAGATTATTACGATATTGGAGCTGACGAATATGGAGTCAACTTGATTCACGAAAGGGGAATGAAACCCGGTAACTTCTCCCTCTCCGCCCACCCCAACCCGTTTAATTCGGCAGTGAAGATAAACATCGACCTGCCATCTGTAGAGACGCAAGATTTTGCGTCTCTACAAATCGAGATATTCGATTTGAACGGGAGAATGGTCGCGCAGTTGCCCTCACCCTCGGTCCCTCTCCCAGGGGGAGAGGGAGGGTATTCCTTCTCCCATTGGGAGAAGGTGGCCGAAGGCCGGATGAGGGCCTTCGTTTGGCAACCCGCCCCCTCCCTCGGCTCCGGCGTGTATCTCGTCCGCGCCCGGGCGGACGGCGGTGCCGCGGCGGTGAAACGGATTATCTATCTGAAATAAGATTTATATATGAAAATTGGTTTTCAGAAATAAATAAACCTTTTTCGGTTCCTCGCCGTCTAAATGATAAAAGGCAAAAGAGGAGGTTTGCTATGTCTCGGTTCAAATTGCACATCTCGCTGATCTTTATCGTTTTCGTTGCTTTTAGCGCATACGCCGATTACGAAAGCGACTCGTTTACCATCGCCCAGACTCTGTCGGACGGCGCGCAGAGGAACACCATCGCTTTTGACGGGCTCGCCTTTATAACCGGTTCACTCGGTGCGAACAGCTTTCTTCCGCCTGGTAAGATGGCGGACTTCTTCGGGTTTCAGTCCATGCGCGACAATGCACCCGAGGGCATCGGGCACAACACGGAGTTTCTCGACAAGGTGGCGACGAACCTCCTATACGCGCTAACGCCCGAACAGCGTGACGATCTCGTCGCCCTCGCCTATGAACAGGTAGATTCGATCGAGGGATACGCCCTCGCGAGATTCCCGCTCATGAAGGCCTTCCAGAGGCTCCTCGAAGGCGACATTCCTGCGGGGAGTCCCGGCCTCGACCGGGATTCCGTCATGGCCTATTCCGCCGGGCTGTTCAGCCTCGACGGAGGGATAGCGTATCGCAGAGCGGAGGTTTACGGTTCGATAATACACGAACTCGACGCCGACCAGAGACTTTACCTCGACAGCCTTCTCGGCGTTCCGAACGTCCTCTCCTGGCCGGACGTGGGCGAGGTTATTGACCACCATTCGTTGCCGCACGACGTGCACGTCGCCGTGATGACCTACGCGAGCGATATGTTCAGCTGGTATGGGGGTTCGGTGGAGGGCGATGTTTATTTCTGCCCCGAACGTGTGGCGACTTACTTCGGCTCGTTCTATATGAAGGACGCACCCGCCATGGCCAGCGACACCGGCTATACCATCCCCATGAACCTGACGGACAGCCTCGGAAAGGCGTTTCTGCGCATCATTCCTTCGGTCGATTCCGCCGCCGTCGCTTCGCTTGTGGATACCCAACGCGCCGACCTCTACGCGATGGTCGACGTCCGGGATTCCATCTCGCGCGAACTGCGGCGCTTCATGGCCGGCGAAGAAGCGGATTCCCTCGTTATTGCGAGATTAGCGCAGCGATACGGCGAGTTGGACGGGGAGATTTCCTACTGGTATGCAACGGTTTTCGCCGCTGTGGCGAGTCATCTGACCCCGACTGAACTGGATTCGCTGTTTTACTATCGGGATCTCGAACCTTACCCGGAAGACTCGGCTTATCTCTATTCCGAGCCCGTTGCAATGCCGGAAATTATAAATACGGATTTTCTTTTCGTTACGTCCTCCGTGGCTACGGAAGAAAGGTTATCGATACCAGATATGATGGTGATCTCCGCCCACCCGAATCCCTTCAATTCGGCGGTTATGATCACCGCGCCTGCGGGTGCGGAGGTCGAGATATTCGACCTGAACGGGAGAAATATCGCTAAGTTCGACGGCGGAACGCAGGTTTGGAAGCCGGAGGCGTCGGTTGGGAGCGGAATTTACCTCGTCCGGGCGCGGGCGGGGGATGAGACCGTTTCAAAGAGAATTGTGTATTTAAAATAGGTGTAGGGAGGCGCTAAACTGCGCCGTGAGGGTGTTTAAAAGCCTTGAAAAAGCATCGATAATTCTTGAAAATATGTTATGCATCTTTGATATTCTATTCTAATATTTAGATTATATACTTATTATTCTTGAATAGACTATCGATAATCCAGAAAAAATATTAAATATATTTGAATATATAATATTATATATTGATAAAGTGTTATATATCTCTGAATAAATATTCAATATTCTTGTTATAGCTATATATAATTTCTGTTTTATAAAATAAATTCTTGAAAATAGTATTTGCACTTTTGTAAAAGCATCGGTATATTGTGTTTAGGCGATGTTGGTTTTCGAAAAGATGCTGAAAGGAAGCGCGAAATGCCCGAAAAGACAAGATATCCCGCTCACCAGCTTTCCCATGCCGATTATCTGGGGTGGATACGTCGTGTTGTGAAATGGCTTGGCACTCAGGTCGGCAAGCCGGATTATCCAGCGGTGCTCGCGGACGCTCTTTGCGACTGCGTGGACGAATACGAAGCCGCAGCGATCGCATGGGCAAACCTCCGGTCCGTTTCGGGCGGGAAACATAAGGTTTATATCGAGGCGTTTAAAGCGCTTCGAAAGCATGTGGTCATGGTCAGGAAGCTGTTGCCGCTCGTGGCCGAGGATCCGCCGATTTTGGGGGAATTCGGATTGGCCGGGAAGATCGAGCGGGATATGGACGACCTTCGCACGCGGGTGAATGGGGCTGTTAAGCACTGGCAGGAGGTTTGCGCCCCCGATCCGCCGGTGGAGCTTCTGCCGGTGCAGGCCGATCTCGACAAACTCGTCGATCTGATGAACGATTTCGAGGCCACGCGGCTGGTTTATATGCAAAATTATATGGCGGCGCAGCAGGCGCAGAACCGCGTGTTGACGACGCGGACGGCCTGTCACAAGGCGGAGCGGAAGATTTTCCGCTGGTATCGAGCGCATCACCCAAGGACGAACGGCGAATGGTGGACTGCGACCGAGTGGGGGGCGTCGCGCGGGAGGCCAGGAAGGCCGCCGGGCAATGCCCGGGGATAACTGGCTACGGGCAATTAGCAATTAGCAATGGGCGGGGGCGTATCTCGTGTTCGCCCTCCGGTAGTTTTTCGCTACTTATCTCGATTGAACGGCGATATCATTGAACCCGAAATCAGGTTCGAGGAACGCCACCTCGGTCATATCCGCAGGATTGCTTATATCGATAATTATCAATCCCAATGCACTTGATATGTATGCATAACCATCTCTCACAACCAGGTTATTCGCGCTGAATCTTGCCGGGGTATAGTTGCCGAGTTCGTAGGGGTCGGCATCCCCGCCAACGTCGAAAGCGTGTATTCCGCCGTTGACCCAGGTATCGGCCCAATCTACCATATATAGGATACCGCCGGTCAAATAGACATCCACCGGACCACCTCCCACAGTTTCCTGGCCTACCAATTCCGGCGATTCCGGATCGCTTATATCAAAGGCTCGCACTGTGTGATCCATGTCGGTCAGGTAAGCGTAATTGCCATCCACCGCCACACTGTTCAGGCTGCCGAGTGTGCCGATACCGGTCCAGGAGCCAACTTCGGTGGGCGAGGTTTTATTCGAGACATCGATAATTCTAAATGCTTCGTCTTCGGCGATATAGGCATAATCACCCCAAATGTCGATTCCTGTGCAATAGCCGGGTGTATCGTAACCACCAACAACGACCGGTGATTCTGGTTCGCTTATGTCGATTATGCTAAGCCCGGAATATGTGCATGCAACGTAAGCGTAATTGCCCACAATCTCGATTCGGTAGCCAAGTTCAGGGAGAGCGCAGTTTCCCGCAATCTGTGGATTTTCGTAATCGGTGGCATCGATAGTGATAAAAGTCGGTTCGTTGTAATTGGTTACATAGGCGTAGTTATTTTTAACAGCAACTCCACGGGCGCTATTGGCAACATAAACACTGCCAACTTCGGCGGGAGTTTCCGGATTGGTGATATCGTATATTCGAACCGATAGGATACTCGGCAAATATGCCAGTAAAACCGTATCCGAGTCGTCGTTGTTATCGACACTTTTCTTTTTGCAACTATTCAGGCTGAACAGTAGTAATAGGACAAGAATCAGCAATATCGATTTTTTCAAGCTATCTCCTTTAAAGAAGTTTTCCTACAACCCAAAAATATATGAAAAAAAATACTTCAGGCGATAGACGAAATCGTTTTTTTTAATCAGAATTACAGAATAATAATTAGTTCTTGAGTACAAGTATATGCGAAACAGCCATTCTTTTAAAAACCCATATTGTGGCATAAGAATCATTTAAGTTTATCTTATTATGTGTATTGGTAGATTTGTTGTATCATTTCCCTGTAAATGAGGGGGGAATATGAAATATTTGATATTCACTCTGGTTATATTGCTAACTGTAGGGGCATGCTTAGCCACTGACAGTCTTTATCTTAGCTGTGTGGGAAGAGCCCTCGGTGGACCATGTCGTCATGTGGTTACCGATGATGATTATATATATTTCATCGGTGGCGAGAGATTGAGTATCGCAGAGAAAGATTTCGACGATGAAATTGAGGAAATCGGTTTTTGTTATATTCCCGGGAAAATCAGCGATGTGATAGTAACATCGTCATATGCCTATATTGCCGACCATAATTATGGACTCCATGTGGTAAATATTACCGATCATTCCGATCCCCATATCGTGGGGCAGCACCAAACTGCGGGAGTGGCCAACGGTATGATTAAGAATGGCCCCTATCTGTATATTGCCGATGGTGAAAGCGGTGTCGAAGTGGTGGATATAACCGTGCCCGCATCGCCGGAGTTGCTAACCGGGTTCGATTGCCCGGGCACTGCTCACGATATTGATATCGCCGGAGATTGTGCCTATATCGCGGCGGGAGATTCCGGAATGAGGATTTTCACTATCGCCGATCCCGCTTCAGCAGGGCAGATTGGAAGGCTCGATCTCGATGGATTCGTCAATTGTGTGTTAGTTCGCGACGATTTCGCCTATATCGCCAACGGAGTTCGTGGGATGAAAATCGCCGATGTTAGCGAGCCGAATACACCGATCGAAATCGGCTCTTGCCATGCGATGGGCAATGTGATCGATGTCAAACTTCAGGATTCTTTGGTTTATGTGGCGGAAGGCCTCGGGGGGATGAGTATAATTTCTATCGCTGACCGGACTTCGCCTGTTCGTCTGGGCAATTACGATACGCACAAATTCACTTTCAAAGTATCCTTTAGCGATTCGATAGTCTATATCGCCAACTCCGACGATGGTCTGGTGGTGCTAGATGTCTCCGATTCGGAAACCCCAGAGGAAATCTGCACTTACGAAACAGGAAGCAAAGCCTATGATATAAGTATTCAGGGGTCGTTCGCCTATATTGCGTACGGCGATGAAGGACTTCAGGTGGTGAATATCGCCAACCGCGAGAGTCCTTACGCTGCGGGAAGTTGCCCCACCGCGGATTTTGCCGTGGGTATCGATGTTCAGGGGAATTATGCCTATATCGGTGATGCCTATGGCGGATTGAGGATAATCTCTATATCAGACCCATATAATCCTGTCGAAGTCGGTTTTTTCGACACCGAAGCCTGGGCGGAAGGCGTTTTCGTTCAGGATTCTCTGGTTTATGTTGCCGATTGGCACGACGGTTTGCGTATAATCAATGTGGCCGATCCAACTACGCCCTACGAAATTGGAAGTTACGACACGGATAGCTACGCTAGAGGAGTTGCGGTTCGCGATACGATTGCCTATATCGCCGATAGATACGACGGCCTGAGAATACTTAGTGTGGCCGATCCGACTGCGCCATACGAGCTTGGAGGAATTGACACCCGGGCTGAAGCGCGAGATGTCGAGCTTAGGTTTAGCCATGCATGTGTGGCCGATTGCGAAGGTGGGATGACAGTTATGAGAATCGCCGACCCCCTTAATCTTCGCGAAACCGGCTTATACTATACTGGCTACGGCGAGATAAGAAATCTCACGGTGGACGGTCTTTATGCCTACGTGGCTGATTATTACGAAGGTCTCCGCGTGGTGAGTGTTGAAGATCCTCATATTCCCTATGAGGTTGGATATTATTATTCCGGTGATGAATTTATCGATGTCAGCGTAGTTGATTCGTTCGCTTTCGTCATCGATGAGTACGACGGCCTTTATGTTATTGGACTGTCAGAGTCAACATCGAAGATTCACGAAATGATGGTTCTTCCGGAAGATATCGATATTTTAGTTTCGCCGAATCCGTTCAATAGCAGAGTAAATGTTGATATTATTTATCCCGAGCCCTGTGATTCAAAGATGGAAATCTACGATATTCACGGAAAAAAAGTATGGGAGAAAAACAACCCTGGAGAGTTGGTTGCTCATCATTTTCAATGGAATCCCGAAGGGTTACCCAGTGGCATCTATCTATATAAAATCTCTTCCCGCCAATCTTTGAATACCGGCAAGTTGACCTATATCAAATAGAGAATTCCACAGATATCAGAAATCGAATTTGTCGGGTTTTCCGGACTATATTTATTCAAACCCAGTGAAAAATACGCTTTGACTTTTAAACGGTTCTGATTAAAATGATTTAGATAATAATTGGAAATTAATATTTAACTACTAACTGAATTGGAGAGACGATGAGGACAGTAATTATTGCCCTTTCTCTTATCTTTTTCCTCGTTCAGGGTAGTTTTGCCCACAAAGTTAACTTACGCGATGGCGATGCAATTAGCTCAGGAGAAATGTCCTATCGTAAAGGTGAATTTAAACTCGACGGCGAAACTATCGATCGGGACGAAGTCAAAAAAGTTATCCTCGGCGATTTGAAGGAAACTTCCACCGGAGAGAAAGACGAATACAAATTAACCGGCGACAAGATTCAAGAATGGCGAGATCTGGCCGAAAAAATGGAGGCTGAATATCCCGCCGCTAACGGCTTAATTTTTCTGGATTATGGAATTCATTCACTCACCAGCGATGGAAGAGAAATCTACGAGTATCATTTTACCGGAAAAGTGCTTTCTCAGGAATCCAAATGGTGGGCACAGCTTGCATGGTATATCGATGAGGGAATAAACAGGGTGAAAGTCCTCTATGCGCGAGGTATCGCTCCCGACGGCACGATCACCAATTACAGCCCGGATGATATAACTTATTCGGAGCCTACCAGAGGTGCGGTTTTCTTTGGTCAGGGGAAAAGCATGTCGCTTAATATCCCCGGAGTGGAAATAGGATCGATAGTCGATTTCGGCTATATTATCGAGACATATGCTCCGGAAGATCCCGAACTATTCCAGCCGAGATTCTATTTCCAGAGTTCTGAACCGGCATATATTTCGCGCGCGGTTTTCGAGGTTCCTCTGGATAGAGATCTTCATTACGAACCTGTTCTTATGAGTTCCGACGATAAGCTGGTTGGTTTTGGAGTAGAGAGAATTCCCGATTTCGAAGGTAGCCCCGAACCGGAGATTACCGAGACGGACAGCAGTAGAAAATACACCTGGGAATTGAAAAATATCGAACCGAGAATTAGTGAACCAAACTCGATGGGCTATTACAGCACAAACCCGGGAGTTTTCGGCGCGCTTTACGAAGACTACTCCTATTACAACAAAAGATTTGGCGATTTGCATAAAGAGCATATGAAATTGACTCCCACATTGGATAGCCTTGCTAATGCTATTGTGGGCGATGCTCAGGATGACAAGGAAAAAATCGCCAAATTGTATCACTGGGTGCAGAGAAATATTAGATATATCAGTGTCAAAGGTGCGCTTGCCAGTCGTTTTGGTGGGCATTATGCAGAAATCACCTATGATAATCAATACGGCGATTGCTCAGATAAAGCGGTATTTTTCGCCACTTTACTTAAAGCGGTAGGTGTGGAAGCCTATCCTATTATCGTGATGACCAACGATGCATCGTTTATCGATAGAGATAGATTCCCTTTTTGGGGTGGCAACCACGCTATAAACGAAGTATGGTGGGACGGCGAACCGCACGTTCTGGATGCAACAAATAACCTGTTCAGGTTCCCTTATTATTCCATGGGCGATTGCGATTTGTATTATGCAAATTACGTTCGCGGCGAGATCGTTTATAATCCGCCTATCGCTCCTCCTGATAATTCCATGAACAGCCAGACTCTGGTAAAATTGGATTCCGAAGGCAAAGCCACCATTCAAGATTCGTTCTATTATACCGGTACTATGGAAGCCATGTACAGAGGATGGTTCCAATATACACCGGAAATTCAGCACGGCAAAGTTGTCGAGCAGTTCCTTGCAAGCAGAAAAGCTGGAGCCACACTCGATGATTTTAGAATCCATAATGTCGATGATATCTCGGTACCTTTTGGCCTGGTTTTCATGTACGACGTGAAAGATTACTGGACTCCCGCAGGCGATTATTACTTATTGGATGTTCCCGCGTTGGGATATAGATATCCCGAGATAGCGCTCACCGATAGAAATTATGGAATCAAGCTGGATATGACTTACCAGAGAACTCACGATGTGACTTTCGAACTTCCGGAAGGCTACAGGGCAGAGTTCATCCCCGAAAAAATCGATTTATCGAATGATTATCTCGAATATCATGCCAGCTACGAGCGCGATGGCAGCAAGATTATCTTCAAAGATAAATACTGGGTCAAAAAGCTGAGAATACCTGTATCGGATTATGAGATCTATAAGGCGGACGCGGAAAAAGTGTTGGCTTATCTAAAAGAAAAAATTTTCCTGGTTCGCGATTAGGGGGTTATCATGAAGAAATCTATAATATTACTAGTTATAAGTTTAATGTTGAGCGGTTTGGTTTTAGCTAAACATCGCGATATATTGTACACAACCGACGGCTCGGAATTTACCGGTGAATTGAAGCAGATTCACGATAACTCGGTGGTTTTCGTGACATCCGACGGCGAAAGAGAATTCCCCATGGATTCGGTAAAGAGTGTAGATCTGGGCACCTGGCGCCCCGGCGACGATTGGCAAAACAGAATCGATGTGGACGATCCTGTATTATTGGATGCTATGGAAGTAGCCGACGCCACAATAATGGAATATCCAACCGCGGGATATGTGGCCCTTTACGAAAAATGTGAGATCACAATCGATGAGGACTATTCGGCGAATATAGTTGAAAGATACATTTTCTATATCGCCAATGAACGCGGTAAAAATGTGGCTAATTGGTCGCAATCCTATTATGAAGATTGCATGTCCGTGGAAGTCGATTTCGCGCGAGCAATCGGTTTGTCCAAAGTGAGTACGGTTGCGGATAACGCTATTGAAGACGGCAGCACCGTAGCTTGGCTTCCAGATTATCAGCGCTTGAGACAGAAGAAATTTGCCCTGACCGGCGCTTCACTCGGATCGATTATCGATTATCAGGTTACTAAGAAGATCGATAAGATTACCGATTTCGTTGGCTTTAACCATCGCTGGTCCTGGTACGACACCGAACCAATTCGCGAATCGCATTTCGTGGTGAAATATGCCAAAGATCTCGAGGATGTTGTGATATTCCACGAATTTGAAGCACCCAAATACGATAAGGTCAAAGACGGTAAATATCGTGGAAGATCTTACACCATGGAGAACATCGATCCCTATGTCGAAGAATCGATGCTTCCCAATCTGAATAAGGTTTTCCCAAATGTTTACGTGAGTGTACCCATGGATATGGCCAGGCTTTCCGGTGTTTATGCGGCGAAAATCGAAGAACTTCAGGATGACATGGATGCGGTTCAGGCTGTTCTTGAAGATCGCTTTTCGGGAGAACCCACCCTGGAGCAGATATACAACTATGTTTCGGAGAATTATCTCAATAACAACATGAACATGAGGAGCTATTATCCTTATCCAAAGCCGCTTTCAACCTTGATGAACAAATCCAAGATTGCGGAACATGAAATAGTGTTCGTGTTATATTCGTTCCTGCAGGCCGCCGGATTTTCACCGCAACTGGTGATGGTCGGCCCTGGAATCGATACGGATATTCCACCGGAGATGTTCAATATCAATAATTTCTACACCCTGAAAGTCAAGATTCAGGATGGCAACACTACCAGATATATGGAGCCAAATGAATATTTACGCTACGATCATCAGGTGCTACATGCCCATTATATTCTTCCAATTAGCACTGAAGGTGCAGACTTAGTGAAATTGGACAGACTTCCCGGAGATTATAGATATGTGGTTCCGAAGTATGACTGTAAACTCATGGCGGACGGTAGCCTCGAGGCGACTTATACCGAGGAATACAATGGTCCGGTTGGTGGAGATTCTTATCGCTATCACAAAAACGATAAACCTCGCGAGTTGGATAATTTCTTCGATAGTAAAGCTAAGAGTATAGACGAGATGGCCAATCTGGTAGATTATAAACTCACCGGCTATAAAGATCTTACTGAAAAAGTAGAGATTTCTTATTCGGTTGAGATTCCGGGTTATGCTACACGTGCCGGTGACGAAATACTAGCGTTCAAACTTCCAACCGTAGGATTCAGAGCCACGGATGTTGGCGCTTCGGAAAGAACGTTGCCTTTCTCCCGTGCGGGTAATTTCTATGGTGAGAAACAGATTAATATCAGCATTCCGGAGGGTTACGAGATAGATTATCTCCCGGAGAATATTGATATATCTGTCGATTATGAATCGATGAATGCTGGTATTGAAAAGAACGGTAGAATGCTCGAATATAAGCAGGTTAGCAAAGGCGAAAACGAGCCAATAATCTCACCGGAAAAATATAGCGATTACAAGAACTTCGTCGAGAAAAAAGCCAAATTTGGCGAAAGTTGGATACTAATAAAACGTAAATAATTATCAAAACTAGATCGCAGAAAAAGGCCCAATTAGGGCCTTTTTTTGTGGTTTCTATTCTGGAAACTTTGCTTAAAAGAATCAGATTAAGCAATGTAAATCAAGCCTTTGCGCTGTTTAAAAATCTAAAGACGATATTGCGCTTGACTGAAAGCATACAGGAAGTATATTAATTCGATATTATACATTAGCCCGGCATGTACCGGGAATTTTTATGGAAAATTAGAACGGGAAAAAAATGGATTCTGAAAATCAATGTACGTTAGTTAATGGGCTTTTTTGGGGAGATGAAGGCAAAGCAAAAGCTATTGATGTTCTGGATGAAGGTGTTAATATCGTAGCGAGATATCAGGGCGGAGCCAATGCAGGCCACACGATATATATCGATGGAGAGAAATTCGTGTTTCATCAGGTCCCCAGTGGGCTTCTCCGCGAGAATACAATCGGAGCTATGGGGGCTGGCATGGTTCTGGATTTACCTCAGCTTGTTGATGAAATAAATGATATAAACAATCGAGGATTCGATACTTCAGGGCGAATAATGGTATCGCCGAGAGCGCATGTAACCACGATTCTTCATAAACAAATCGAAAAGATCTATGAAAAGAGCCTGGGTATCGGGACTACACTGAAAGGAATAGGACCAACTTACGCTGATAAATATAGCAGGAGTGGCCTGCGTTTAGGCGATTTGATGGATTATAAGAATTTGAAAGAAAGAGTGGGTCAATTAATAGAATTTCACAAACCGCTTTTTGTTTATAACGATGCTCAACTGCCTACGATTGCTCAGATTATCGATCCACTGCTGGAGAGTTTTTCCACGGTTAAGGATTGGGTTGGAGATGTTTCCGCTATAATTACCGATTCTATGAAATTGGGGAAGAAAGTCCTTATCGAAGGTGCGCAGGGTGCTATGCTGGATATCGACTGGGGTACTTATCCTTATGTTACCTCGAGCTCTACCTGTTTTTCAGGTGTGGCCCACGGATTGGGTATAGATCCAAGGCTGGTTGATAATGTGGTTGGACTGGCAAAAGCTTTCACCACGCGCGTTGGCCATGGACCTTTCCCCACTGAAATCGAGGGCGAGATGTCCGAGAGACTTCGAGGAACAGGCGAAAACGAATGGGACGAGTTCGGCGCTACTACAGGCCGCCCAAGGCGTTGCGGTTGGTTAGATGGTTTTGTACTCTCAATGAATTGCAAACGATGGGGCGTTAACAAGTTGTTCCTCACCAAAATGGATATTCTGGACGGTATGGAAAAAATCAATATATGCTCGGCCTATAAGATCAATGGCAAGATATTGAGAGTTTATCCTTCCACTCTCGAGGAATTAGAGAAGGTAGAGCCTGTTTACGAGGAATTATCTGGATGGGAGAATTCTCGTTCCGCAAAAACTTTCGACGATTTACCGGAGAACGCCCGTTATTATATAAAAAGAGTAGAACAACTAGCCGGCTGCCCGATTGGATGGGTATCGACAGGTCCTAATCGGAGTGAAACTATCATCCGATGAAGGTTCTGCTCTTCAACATCGAGGCCGTCGATCCAGACAAGGAAAGATTGGAAAAAATCAATCAGAGTCTCGAAGGATTGAATGTGGAACGAACCTGGATGGAGGTTGTGGAAAGCGAAAATGGCCCCATGTGGAGCATTCTGGTTATCGTGGATGAAGAACATCACCATAAGAAGCCGGAACCGCTGCCACCGCTGGGAGTACAAGATAAAGAAATCTACGAAGCACTACTGGATTGGCGGAGACATACGGCACGAAAAGAAAATCTGCCGGAATTCTTTATTATGCACAATCGAACACTTCAACAACTCGCTTTGGAGAAACCTCAAACTATAGACGATTTAACTGAAATCTCTGGTATTGGAGAGTGGAAAGCGGAAACTTACGGACAAGCGTTAATCAACATTATCAAAGCAATCTCTCAAACTCAGGAATAAATCTCATGGCTATGGAAATAATCAATCTGGAAGATTTGCAACAAAGATTCGAGGCTCTCAGGGGGTATCTTTGACACAGAGAAAAACAAGCTCAGGATAAAAGAGATCGACCAAATAGCCACCGACCCGAATTTCTGGAACGACCCCGACAGGGCGAAGGTGTTGATGGAAGAGCGCAAACGTCAGGAAGAAGAGCTTCAAGAGTGGAACGATTTGCAAAAAAGATTTTCAGATCTTGAAGAATTATTGGAACTCTACGATCCAGCTACTCCGGAATATACCACCATTAAAAACGATGCTATCAAACTGGAAAAGGATTTAAGTAAATTCGAGATTAAACAGGTGCTTGGAGAACCCGAAGATCACTTATCCTGTTTCTTTGAAATCCATTCCGGCGCAGGTGGAACCGAAGCTTGTGACTGGGCCGAGATGATTTTAAGGATGTATTTGCGTTTCTGTGAAAATATGGGATATAAACCCTATATTCTTGATATTAGCCCCGGCGACGAAGCGGGCATCAAGGCATGTACGCTGGAAATAATCGGCGATTATGCCTATGGTTATCTCAAATGCGAGATAGGAATCCATCGCCTGGTGAGATTGTCGCCGTTCGACTCGTCACATCGAAGGCACACAAGTTTTGCCAGTGTTTTCGCATATCCTAAAATCACTAATACAGAAGAAATAGAGATTAATGAAAGCGATCTTCGAATCGATACATATAGGGCTAGCGGCCACGGTGGCCAACATGTCAACAAGACCGATTCTGCGGTTCGAATAACTCATAACCCAAGTGGTATTGTAGTGCAATGTCAATCGGAGCGAAGCCAATTTCAAAATAAAACCAAAGCCATGGAAATCCTTATTTCAAGACTTAAACAAAAACAGATAGAAGAGCAGGAAAAAGAGCGCGAGGAGATGGAGTCTTCAAAAAAGAAAATTGAATGGGGATCTCAAATCCGCAGCTATGTTTTACATCCTTACAACATGGTCAAAGATTTAAGAACCAATTATGAAACTTCCAACACCAAAGGAGTTCTCGACGGGGATTTGGAGGATTTCGTCAAGGCGTATCTGTTTTCCAATGAATAAAAGACGGGTAAAGCTGATATATAATATTTCGGTTGGGACGTTTTTCGTTCTTCTTCTCGGTTTTTCCATTGTGGAAGTTTTTGAGAAGAATACCGAGTTTATCTACTATTCGCTGATAATCTCACTATTAGCAGCTTTCATATTAATCAACCAGAAAAGGCTTCATTTAAGCCCGATGTTAGCTGCGGCTATGGCTATGCATGGCACGCTGCATATCCTTGGAGGAAATATCTATCCTGATGGGGCCAGGTTATATGATACCTGGCTAATTAAGAATGTTTTCCGGTGGGACAACCTTGTTCATCTATGGGGGAGTATGGTATGGTGTCTGGTTACATACAGCCTTTTACCACCCATGGTCAGGCAATGGGGAAAACAGAGTAAACGGTTTATTCTGATATCTCTTTATCTGATGACTATGGGATTGGGTGCATTGATGGAGTTAATTGAGTTGGGGGGAGTCGTATTTCTGGATGCTCCCGGTGTGGGCGATTATTTGAACAATGCCACCGATTTGTTTTTCAATAGTGCTGGTGCAATAATTGGATGTTTACTAATCTTCATTTATCGAATATCTAAGACAGATGATGATTTGTCGCACGAAAAAGGAAAATGAAATGATTGCATATTCTTATAGAATCAAAGCGCTGAATCGAGTGTTCATGGCCTGGGGTAATGGAAAAAAAGTTTTCGCTGTCAGCCTCGACCCGAACGAATTTGAGCTTCATGAAAATAGAATATCCAAATTAGGTTTCGATATTGAAATTGGTTCTAAAAAGGACACGATGTATAGAGAATTAATCTCTTATTTTAAAACCGGGATTATAGAAAATCTCAAGCCGGTATATCTATGGGGCACGGACTTTCAGAGGAAGATCTGGAGTGAAATCTACAAACTTAAACAAGGTGAAACTATTACTTATCGAGAATTAGCCGAAAGAATCGGTTGCCCAAAAAGCGCTAGAGCTGCAGGAAATGCATGCGGTGCGAATCCGATTCCGTTGATTGTGCCATGTCATAGAATTGTTGCCAGTGATGGGATTGGTGGTTTTGGAGGAGCGCCTCAGCTAAAAAGAGAACTTCTGAATCTGGAAAGAATCACTCGATATTAAAATTCAAAAATACTCTTGACAACTATATTTACTATCTCTATTGTTTGACGAACGGAAATTTCGAATTTTAAAAAACCTCAAGGAGGAAAAATGGCCTATAAAATTACTGAAGATTGTATTTCTTGCGGTGCGTGTGCTGATGAATGTCCCGTAGAAGCAATTAGCGAAGGTGATGACACTTTTGTTATCGACCCTGAACTATGCACCGACTGCGGAGCCTGCGCTGATGTTTGTCCGGTAGAGGCGATTATCCCGGGTGACTGATAATCAAGGAATATAGAAATTATTTAAGGGCCGGGTTTTAAATCCGGCTCTTTTTTCATCGATACCTTGACCCTAAAATTGAGAATCAATAAGCGAATGCTTAAGAAATCACTACCCTCAAATTATATTAATTGCACCTAAATCTTACATTGTAAAAAGCCGGAAAAATAGTTAACTTTATAAATTAGCCTGGTGATTTTGGATTGAAGAGATTGAATCGATCAGTTCAAACTAATAGGCAAATTTCAATAGCTTTTTATAAAAAAATGGAGGAATAATGTCCAATATAAGTTCGAGAGCCGCGCGAGTGCCTGCTTCACCAATTCGCAAACTGGTTCCATTTGCCGATGCCGCTAAAAAAGCTGGCAAAAAAGTATATCATATCAATATTGGCCAACCGGATATTGAAACACCGGAATATTTCTGGAATGCTGTTAAATCCTATCCGGGAGAAGTTCTGGCCTATGGTAACGCCAAAGGAAATCCTCAATACCTGGAGGAGTTGGAGAAGTACTATCAAGAAGTGGGAATCGATGTTAGCCGCGATGAGATTATCGTTACTACCGGGGGAAGCGAAGCTATCGTTTTTGCCATGATGACCATTTGTGATCCCGGCGATGAAATCGTAGTTTTCGAGCCATTCTACACTAACTACAATGGCTATGCAGCTATGGCCAACGTTAAATTGGTGCCGGTTACCACAGACCCGCAAGAGGGTTATCATCTCCCCGATGAAGCAATGATTAAAAAAGCAATTTCCAAAAAAACCAGAGCTTTGATGATTTGCACTCCCAATAATCCAACCGGAACTGTATTTAGCCGCGAAGAGCTTGACACGATAGTAAAAATAGCCAACGAAAACGACCTTTTTGTAATTTCTGATGAAGTTTATCGCGAGTTTGTTTACGAAGGCAAACAGACCAGTATAATGAATATTCCCGGAGCGTCGGAAAGAGCTATTCTACTCGACTCTATCAGCAAACGTTTCTCGGCCTGCGGTGCACGTCTCGGATGTGTTGTTAGTAAAAATAGTGAAATTATGGATAGTATATGGCGTTTGGCTCAGGCGAGATTGTGCCCGCCATCTCTGGAACAAATCGGCGCCGCAGAAGTTTTAAAAAATGTGGACGAAGATTATTATGAATCGATTAAGCATGAGTATAAGCATCGCCGTGATGTTGCTATAGAAGAGCTGGAGAAAATCGATGGCGCGTTTTGTATTAAACCGTTGGGTGCATTTTATCTCATGGTAAAATTCGATATAGATGACATCGAGGATTTCGCCAAATGGATACTCACCGATTTCAGCGACGAAGGCGAGACTACTATGATAGCTCCTGGCCCCGGATTTTATGCTACACCGGGGAAAGGTGTCCACGAAGCCCGGTTGGCATATGTCCTGCAAGAAAAAGACCTTCGGAGGGCGATTCAGATTCTCGCGAAAGGAATAAAAGAATACAATAATCGATGACCTTTAATAAGGTCATAGTATTTTTAGGAGATACGATATTCATGATCGATGGAGTTGAGATTAAAAAGCTAAAAGTTATACCCGATGCTCGCGGAAGACTTATGGAGGTTCTCCGCTGTGACGATGAACAATTTATCGAATTCGGACAGGTTTATATAACCACAACTTTGCCCGATGTGGTTAAAGCATGGCATTTCCACAAGAACCAGACGGATAATTTCGCCTGCGTTGAAGGAACTATTCAAGTGGCCCTTTTCGATGCGAGACAGGATTCTGAAACTTACGGGCAGATAAATGAGATGTTCATCGGAATTCACAATCCGGTTCTGGTTTCGGTGCCTCCTGGAATATATCACGGATGGAAATGCGTTAGTCAGGAAGAGGCTTTGATCGTGAATATTCCCACCAAACCTTATGATTACAAGAATCCCGACGAACACAGGATTTCCTGGGATGATCAATCGATTCCCTACGACTGGACCAAGCGAAACGGATAATAGAGGCAAAGAATTGAATTCGAAAAGAATACTCATAACAGGCGGCGCGGGATTTATCGGATCTAATTTCATCCGATTTCTCCTGAAAAATTCAGATTACGAAAAGATCGTAATTCTCGATGCCTTGACCTATGCCGGTAATCTGGCCAATTTGAGTGATGTGATCGATGATCCAAGAATTCGCTTTATTGAAGGCGATATCGCCAATGCCCGGGAGGTAGATCGAGCAATTTCGGGCTGTAATCATGTGGTGAATTTTGCTGCGGAAACACATGTGGATCGGTCGCTGGACAGTGCAGATCCTTTTATTCACTCAAATATAGTTGGCGTGTATGTTCTTCTGGAAAAGGCCAAACAGGCCGATGTGGAGAAGTTTATCCAGATAAGCACCGATGAGGTTTATGGACCGATTCTTTCGGGTTCGGCAGATGAGAATTACCCCCTAAATCCATCTTCGCCATATAGCGCTAGCAAGGTTTCAGGAGATGCTCTCTGCAATTCATATAGAGTGAGTTTTGGAGTCCCAACTATGTTGATTCGTCCTACAAATAATTACGGGCCATATCAATTTCCGGAGAAGTTGATTCCATTTTTCGTAAAAAAAGCGATTAATGGCGAGAAAGTCCCCGTCTATGGCGAAGGAAAACAGCAGCGCGACTGGCTTCATGTGGATGATAATTGTGGTGCGATTTATTCTGTTTTACTAAAAGGTAAACCGGGCGAGATCTATAATGTGGGCGCGGATAATCATCGAGAAAATATCGATGTTACTAAAAAAATACTTAAAAGCCTCGATTTGCCGGAAGAACGTATCGAGTATGTTACCGACCGTTTAGGGCACGATTTTAGATATGCTGTAGATTCCACTAAAATAAGGGAACTTGGGTGGAGTCCTCGCGTGTCGTTCGAAAAGGGGCTCGAAGAAACCGTGAAATGGTTCGCGAATCATTTTGGAGGTAAGGATTGAAGTTTAGATTATCAGCTATCGTTTTCTTAATAGCTTTATTGACTTGCGCATCATTTGGACAATTACTCAATCAGGATTTGATCAGCAAGCAGCGCGATCGTTCTATGAGTACAGGAGCTTCGGGAGCGCGAATATCTCTCGACGACCAGCTCAGACAAGACCTTCTGAAAAAGCGTCAGGAAGTGGAAGGGCTTTCTGAATTGATTCCTCTGGAAGGAGCTATCGACCCGGATAAATATATTATCGGCCCTGGAGACAAATTCTCGGTGAGATTATCGGGCAATCTTGAGGAAAACTATGTTATTCCGGTGGGAGCCGATGGTTATCTTATTCTTCCCTATACCAATTCTGTTTATGTAGCGGGCATGAATCTCACGGACGCAAAAGCTGCTGTGGCCGAACAGTTTAAAAAAGTGTTTTGCGAAGATGCTTACTCAGTATCTATGGTTGGTGCACGGATTTTTAAGATTCACGTTACCGGGATGGTTGCATTACCGGGAAGTTATACCGCGACCGCAGCGGACAGAATTCACTCCGGAATCGAATACGCCGGTGGTAAATTAAGCACCGCAGATATGAGCAGAGTAAAAGTTTATCGCAAGGGCGATACCCTGGATATCGATCTGGGCGATTATCTTTATAATGGCAATATCGAATCCAACCCATATCTTGAAGACGGCGATGTGATATTTGTGCCCGGTCCTAATGTTAATGAAGACGGTGTTTTCGTTATGGGCGCTGGCGAACTGAGCGGATTAATTCACCTAAAGGAAAATGAAACCCTGATAAATCTGATCGATAGAATTGGTTCCAATAGAGAATATGTCGATTACGGAAATATAGATATAGTAAGAAATGGAGAAGAATTCTCCAGAAATCTTATTGAGGACGAAGGTTCTTTCGAATTGATGAACGGCGATAGTATATATATCCCAATAGTTAATGACTCGGTATATGTTGGTGGAAGAGTTGTTGAAGGGGGAGCTGTGCAGTATATCGGGAGTTACGACTATAAGGTTTATGTTGCTCTGGCTGGTGGTGTTATTAAAGAGGGTTCATGGAAGAGGGTGAAAATAATTCGCAACGGCGAGAAAATGAATCCCAAAAAGGCCGGTCCGATAAGGCGCGGCGACGCGATAATCGTGGATACTTCGCCGTGGTTCTCGGTTACCGAAGTTACAAAATCTCTCGGACAAATAGCATCGTTTATAAGTGTAGTTTATGTGATAGGATTTAGCGATTGATGGAAAACAAAGAAATGTATAGCAGCCCCTATTGGTGGTTATGGCTTTTGCTGAAAAAATGGAAGTTCATCGTGGTAACCTCCATGGTTGTGGGAATTCTGGCGATTGGGATAGCTTTCATTTTACCCAAATGGTATAGGGCCGAAGCCGAGATCATGCCACAGATGCGCTCCACTGGAGGAATGGGCGCTATGGCTAATCTGGTTACCGGTATTATGTCCATGGGTGGAGGTGGTGGAGAGTATTCGCTTCCAATGATGACCACTCCGTCCGATTTGTGGGCGGGATTGATAGAATCTAACGCCATAGTTGACACTATCGCCGAGGAATTTCATCTGGCGGATCGCTATGGAATAAGACATCGCGAGAGATGGAGGAAAGCGGTCAAAAGTCATATGGAAGCCGAAGTTACCGGTGAAGGTATTTTAAAAATTAGTTTCGAGGACAAAAATCCGGAATTCGCAGCTATGGTTGCCAATAGTATCGTGGATTATTTGAATGGAATCAATCGCGACTTACGGGCGACATCGGCGGGAGCGACAAGAGAGTTTGTTGAAAAAAGGCTCGCGGAAACGGAAATCGGGCTTCATCAAGCTGAATCGCTTTTTGCAGAATTTCAAAAGGAAAATAAAGCTATATCACTCGAAGATCAAACAAAAGTTACTATAGAAAGCGCTGCCCAACTCAAAGCCGAACTTCTTATCGCCGAAGTTGAAATGGGCATTCTTTCCACCAGCAAAAAGAAATCGCATAACGATGTGGAGAGTATGCAATCCAGAATCGACGAATTGAAAAAGCAGATTAAGGAAATCCAGACGGGAGAATGGTCGGACATGAGTCCCGGATTGGATGAAATCCCCGATTTGGCAATCGAATATGCCAGACTTTTTAGAAATCTAACCATTCAGGAAGTTCTTTATGAATACTTGGTGCAGCAATACGAGCAATCCAAAATAGAAGAAAAACGTGATACTCCGGTATTACAAATCCTCTCTCGGGCGAAAGTTCCCCAGAAAAAGGATCGCCCAAAGAGACTGGTAATCGGTATTCTATCAGGTTTAGCCGCGATAATATTGCTAAGCCTATGGGTTCTCGGTCATGGGGGTTTGGAGAAAATCAGAACAAATTCACCCAATCGATATAAGGAAATGGCCAAATATCTGGGAGAGAGAGAACGGAAAACTACGGAGGAATAATGCAGGTACCTTTACTCGACTTAACTCGCCAATATAAAAATTTACAAGAAGAGATGGAAAGGGAAGTTCTCAAAGTCCTTTCCTCAGGTTATTATATTCTCGGTCCGCAGGTTACCGGTTTCGAAGAAGAGATGAGTGCTTTCACCAGCGCGAAATACGCTATCGGCTTGAATTCTGGCACCGATGCATTGCGGATGTCTCTGAGAGCTTTCGATGTAGGGCCCGGCGATGAAGTTATAACATCGTCGTTCAGTTATTTCGCCACTTGCGAAGTTATTAGCGAGTTGGGAGCTGAACCGATTTTCTGCGATATTGAGTACGATACTTTCAATATCGATCCAGAAGATGTCAAAAGGAAAATTACCGATAAAACCAAAGCGATCTTGCCGGTTCACCTGTTCGGGCAATTGTGCGACATGGAAGCTATCATGGCTATCGCGCGTGAAAAGGAAATTCCGGTTATCGAGGATGCCTGTCAGGCAATCGGTGCGAGAAGCGCAGCTGGTAATGCCGGAGCTATCGGTGACACCGGTACGTTTAGCTTTTTCCCCAGTAAGAATTTGGGTGCCGCCGGTGACGGTGGGATGCTAACCACTTCAAATAGTGATATAGTCGATTTGACTAAATCACTTAGAATGCACGGTACTATCACCGATAGATATCGTCACGAGATTCTCGGCTACAATTCCAGATTAGACGAGATACAAGCCGCAGTCCTCAGAGTGAAACTGCGGCACCTAAAGGAGTATATAGAACAGCGTAGAGAACATGCTGAATTTTACAAATCGCAGCTTTCCACTATCGATGGAATAGAGCCGGCTGTCGAAACGGAAGGTTTCTATCACACATATCACCAATACACGGTTAGAATCAAAAACGGCAAGCGCGACGAGGTTTTCGATTTCCTGAGGAAAAACGATGTCGGTTGCGCGATTTATTATAAAGTTCCACTCCATAAACAACCGGTTTACGGCGACTCTTGCGGTGATATCGAACTTCCAGTTTGCGAGAAAGCCGCAGAAGAAGTTCTCTCGCTACCAGTTTTTCCCGAATTAACTGTCGATGAGAGAGAGATGGTTGTTGAAACTCTTCACAAGGCTATGAAATGAAAGTCGTTAGACCGGCATTTATCGTTTGGATACTCCTTTTTTGCGCAATGAGCTTTGCCCAGGAAGATTCGGTAAATATCGATCCTCCCAGAATAATTGGCGAGATTGGTCTGGCAGAAATGCCCGAAAATATGACTTTTCCTCGTTCAGATAGCGGCTCACTGGTATATAGTTGGTCTATTAGAATTAGGATTTTTCGCGAAGGGAATCGTAGTCCGGATGTTTTCGCTCAATCCATTAAATACGAAGAGGATCCCGGACAGGGAAGTTTCAAATCAAATATCCTGGCCGAGAGTAAATGGGTATTCGAAAGACGTGGTCAGGAACGCGAATTCTACCAACTGGGAAGTTTGGAGTTAATAGAGTCAGACTCCAGCTTTTTATTTACTTGCGAAATGAATCCTACTTTTCTGGATAGCTTGGATTCAGTGAGAGTTTACGGAGTTACAGATTATGTGGCTCCCGCGGGATATCGACTGCGAGATATAACTAACTACGGCAAACTCGATCAGGACTTGAGAGATCCGGTGGGAGATATCTCTGACTCCAAATTCGACATCAAATTCATTCGCGTCAAAATCCCCTGGCTTGAAGCTCAAACCTGCGAATAGCTCAATACCAGCAACTTTCCGGTCGAACCGGCCATACAAAACTGCAAGACGGCAAATAAGAAGAAATCCAGATTCGATAGGGCACTCCCGCTCTGAGATGAGGATTGTGTAGCCAGGATGGATATATCGGATACCTTATTGCTATATATTCCCAGAAAAAAGCATCGCAATTCCATCGGTCGATTCGAGTTAGACAAGCCGTGCCGTCTGAAGCCTCGAAGATCGATTCCTCCAATGTCTCGCGATCGTGGATGTCGTTCTCGATATAGGCCCGGAAGGGAATCGTGATGATATTCCGACCTCCGAGAGTTTCATCGAAATTCAGTGTTTGAGTCGAATAATAATCGGGGATAATTCCCGGTCGATTGGTAGTGAAAATCGGCGGATGATAACCGTGAATGCAATTGATATAATAAACATTTCCAACCTGCAAAGAACCGTCCACAACCCACCCGATACCTGGATAATTTAATCCAACAATTTCGAGAACCTGGGCGTAAGGATTCCATGCCATAACCGAATTTATCCCCAGCGAATCAAGGTCCGAAGCCATAGTCCGGCGGTTGTCGTAACATGGTATAGAAATCCAGTTTCGTCCGCCCATAATAGAATCTGAGTGAAGCGGTTGGTCGAACTCGCAGACATTAACCGAAGGAAAACCCATCATATAATCACCTGGTGCGCTCGGGCCGGTGTCCACAACCACGAAAGTATAGAAAAGATTTGCCAGCGTATCATCTATCCCCCGGCTGGAATCAATATAATCATGCCATAGAGTATCTGAGAAATTATCGGTGAATTCCCATGTGGAAGTTGTGCCAATATATCGCGCCGCGGTATCGATTCCTTCCCCGAAAAGTTGAGCGGGATAGAATATCGGAATGGTGTCGCGATAAACCCGATAAAAATCCCCTCCATAAAACGAAGCCGCATGATCGGCCTGCAAATGAATTATAGTATCGATATTTGCAATTTGCAAGCTCTCTGGTGTTGGCATCCAGAAAGGATAGTTGTTCCATTTTAGTATTATCGGTCCCGTATATATAGTACTGCCCTTGCGCGAATGCACAAAGATTATTAGAGATTCGTTCTCCCAGGGAAAATCGATTTTCGATAATCCGATAGAAGCGGTAATCTTTAAATAAAGAAAGACAGTGTCACCGGGAAAAACTGTGTCCGCAAGAAATCCTGAGTGACCAAAATATCCGTCAACACACCATAGCGTATCCTCATCAAGATAAGTGGTAAGAGAACTAACAATCGAAATATCCCCCGAGTCGGAGGGGTAAAAGATGCAATCCGCGCGAATCCTATCCATTCCCAGAAATCCCGATAACTCTACAGTGCTTTCTCCGGACAGTCCCAGCTCGAAAGTATCCTGCGATACAATTCTGGCAACCTTGCCAATCTCCACAATATCTCCAGATAGAAAACAATGCAAAGAATCTTCATTTAAAAGCGGAGTTACGGATATCTGAGCAACTAGCATGCAAGGCAAGAAAATCGACGTTATATATTTAATTAGTACATTCATATATTAATAACATATTGATTATTCTAAGGTAATTCAATAAAAAAGCGGGTCGAGAGACCCGCTTCTAAGATGATATTGATTAAGATTAAAGCGCTTCTTTGAACAACTTCCCGAGACGCTTGATTCCTTCCTCTATCTTCTCTGACGACGAGAAAGAATAATTCAATCTCATGGTATTGTGTCCTCCGCCGCCGGGATAGAAAGCCGATCCGGGAACATATGCGACCAGTTTCTCCACTGCGGTGGGTAGAAGTTCGGTCGTGTTTATCTTCTCCGGAAGGGTTACCCACAGGAACAGTCCACCCGTAGGTTCGGTGAAAGTAACATCTTCCGGGAAATACTTATGCATGCATTCGACCATGGTATTGCGGCGTCTGGCATATTCCTCTTTGATCTTCTTTAGATGACTATCCAGAACACCGGTTTTGAGGAATTCCGCGATAATATGCTGGCCAAAAGTGTTTGTATGTAAATCCATTCCCTGCTTCATCTTAACGAAACGGTCGTAGCAATAACCCTTTGGGGTGATAGCCCATGCAATCCTCAAGCCGGGAGCAAGCAGTTTGCTGAATGTGCCCAGCAGAATCACATTCTCCGGGGCCATAGAGATCATATGCTCCGGGATAGAGCCTTCGAAACAAAGCTCGCTATAGGGATCGTCTTCGATAACCGGAACATTGTATTCTTCGGCGATACGCAGAATCTCCTTGCGCCTATCCTCCGGAATAGTTCTGCCGTCGGGATTCTGATAGGTTGGAACCAAATAGATTATTCGCGGCGAGTTCTTCTTTACCATTTCTTCCAGGCCATCCACAACCATTCCGTTCTCGTCGGATGGCAATGTAAGATATTCGGGGTTATAGGCATTAAATGCCTGAATTGCCCCCAGATATGTTGGACGTGAAGTTATTATCGGAGAACCGACATCGAGAAAAACTCTTCCTATAATATCCAGGCCCTGCTGGCTTCCGCCGGTTATAAGTATTTGATCCGGGTCGCAATCAACTCCGATAGTTTTCATCCTTTTGGCCAGGCCCTCTCTCAAAGGCGGATAGCCTTCCGTCGTGCCATATTGGAGAGCGTTTCCAGGATTTTCTTTCAAAATTTTCGTGGCAATTTCTGATATTTCTTTGGCAGGAAACAATTCTGGAGCGGGAAGACCTCCACCGAAAGAAATCACTCCCGGCTTTTTTGTGACCTTCAATAATTCACGTATCACACTAGATTTCATCCGTACAGACCTTTTGCTGTAGATCCAGTTTTTATTAGACATGACTAACTCCTTTTATAAATTTAAGTGAAAAAAGTAACGTTCAATAAAAGAGAATAATGTTTTGGCTATAAATAACAAGAGATATTTAACAGTTTTTTAGCCCTAACTAACAAAAATCACTGAATCTGTTCGCGTATAACCGCAGATGCCCTTCGAAGTTTCCGCTTCTCACCGGGAGTTAATTCCTGTGCTTCCCAGTGAATCAATAACTCCTGACCGATTTCCAGAATTTCGGTTCCGCCAACCTGTGAACAGAGCTCAAGAATAAACAATGCCACCTCGAAAGCGAGTTCGTCTCGTCCGCTGGCCGCCAGATCATTATAAACCTGAATTGCGGCGTGTAACACTTTATGACGACCTTCCGCAGTAGTTTCATTAGCAGCGTTTTCAAAAGCATCTTCGGCCCTAATTAAAGACTGAAAAGCTTGATATGAATCTCCCGAAGCACTTTGGGCTACCGCACAACCAAGCTGTAAATCTCCAACATCCGAATAAACTCCCAGTTCTGGAGCAAGATTATTTAAAATCGAATAATCACGAATAGCCCCCGCGAAATATCTAGCAGCAATATCGTTTTTGCCCTGCATGTAACAGGACTTGCCCTTCGCTTTATTTAATTTTATTCTAAGCTTCAAATAGCTGAGATTATTCTCAACATTGCCCTTTTCATCAATAAGCCTATTTGCCAGATCAAAAGCTTTTTTGGGGGATTTGTCATCTTCGGAGAGTAAATTCCCGATCGAGATGAGTGCTTCGATTCTCTTGGTTTTAGCATCGCTGGACATAGGAAGTTCCGATGCTTTTTTGAAAAAATCCTCTGCTTCACGAGCTGCACTAATTGCCCTATCATTATTATCTACTGAGAGAAGTTCGCTTTTAAGCAGAAGTGCTTCTCCACGACCAATATAACCTCGAGCTAATCCACCGGTACTCATTTCCTGATAGCGGGAAAAAGCGTTTTCAGCAAGTCCGATATTTTCGTATGCCATATCCTCCGAGTCACATTTAGAAAGAAGATTAGCCAACGATAGATAGGTCTGCCCTATAAGTAGAATCGACTCTGGATCAGTAAGATTGTGTTTGGATTCGATATTTTTCAACTTCTCGATTGCATCGCTATAGAAATCTTCAGCCTGATCGGTATTTCCCAACTGATTGTGCATATCTCCACGCAAAAAGGAGATCCTTGCTACCAGATTGATAAGATCTATCTTATAATATTCGCGCTTTTCGATAGCATTGTTAAGATGCCCCGTGGCTTTTTCCAGCCATTTGTTTGCGCTTCGGAATTCACCTAATGCTCTTTCAGCTTGAGAAGCCACAATCATAACTCTGGCGGCACATTCAGAGACCAATCCAGCGGTGTCCAAACCTGCTTCGATACTGCGATAATATGATTCCGAAGATTTCTGAGCAGCGGTTAGCACCTGATCGTGAACGCCCAGTTCACACATATAATCCGCCAGCAAGTGTAGGGTCATCCCGCGCAGGAACCATAACGAAGGGTTTGCTCCGGAAGTTTCAGTAATTGCCGAAGACAAATTACCGATTATCCCTTGCAGCATTTCGATCGCATCGTCATGCTCTCCAATTATGTACTTACCTTTAGCGATATGAATTAATCTGATATGCTCAAAAACGGTATCGGAAAAGCTGACCCTCTCCAACATTTTTACAATCTGAGGAATCTCCAGGCTCTCGAATAAAATGGAATATCCAACGAGAGTATGCAGAGTTGATAATCCACTCTGGTTACTATCGATTCTGCAAGCTTTCCACAAAGACTCAGAAATATCGTAATTACCCGTCTTTTTTCGACGAATAATCTCCTCGAGAATTCTGGACAATGTAATTCTTGGTTCGGACAACAATTCCAATTCGATACTCTTCAGCATCCATGAAAGCTTTTTTTCTTGGCGGCCAAATCTACGTGCTTTTTCGCCCAACTCGATTTTATTTGTAACTTTCTTGTCATGAGAAAGTTTTGCAAAAGCTCTTGCGGCAAGGCTTTGGATTTTTAAAGAACCTTTTAGATTCAAAGGTGGATCGAAAGGCACAAAACTGGACGCCGAACATAATCCTTCTACCAGATCAGTCTTTTTAGGAAAAAGCTTTGTTAAGTTTTCAATATCGATTCTCCCGACTTTTATAGCTGCAGCGACCGCGAACTTCTCATTTTCACGTAACATCTGCCAGATTCGATTGGCCAGATGAGCATTGGTTGTTAATCCCTCGGGAATATCGAAAGTATTCGATTTAATTATATCTCCTTTTCTGGCTATAGCATCGGCTAAAGATGCCGCCATACTGAGACTTAACGGATTACCTCCTGTTGAAGAAAAAATCCTGGATTGGGCAAAACTGTCCTGGATTCCTCTGCGATTAAGGATTTTTTTGCATTCTCCCTCATCGAAAGATCCCAGAGGAATATGGATAATATCTCCGCGATTAATCTTATCATGTGTGGAGATAATAACCAGAAGTCTCATCGAATTCTCAAAAAGGGTGAAATAATGTGATTGGAATCGCTCAAAAGGGCTATCCCAATTATCAATAAATAGAGTTAAAAATGGATATTTTCGTTTCCCCAGTCCATTATCCAAATCTTCGGCTAACGCTTTGGCCATCGCCTTGTAATGATCAGAAACCGGATATGATGATTCGGAATTCAAATCGAATTTTTTCTGTAGCATCTCCGAATTATCGCTTTCAGAATCAGTTTCACCTCTGAAAGTTCGAATTATCCCCTCGAAAAAACCGGTTTGTTCCTCGATAACAGGTTCAAATCCCAAGTATCTTTTGGCATATAGTTTCCATAAAGCATCGAAATTGGTGGTTTTAATATTGCAGAGTTTTTTAGCACTATCGGCTATTTTGAGAAGAAAGGAAGTTACCGCGCCAATATTTGGATCAGCTATATCGATATGAATAAATGGAATTTTCTCTTCGAGTAATTCCTGAGAAAATTTAGACATCAACCAGGTTTTCCCCATGCCGGAAGAGCCATGAATAGAAACTATGGGCATTGGTTTGCCGCGTTTAGTGTACTGGAGAATCTGTCCTAGTTGGTTCAGAATATCTTCTCTACCCACAAATCGATCAGAGATAAGATCGGCCTGTTTAAGATAGAAATTTTCTCCATTTTCCCTGTTGGTAATGTCGTCCATAATAAAGCGTTATTCCGTTTGCGCCAATGGTTTAAGTGCATTACGTGCGCCCCGCGATTCTGAATTATACCTGATATAATTCCTAACTCTGTTTATTAAATCAGTTCGAGTCGAATCCGGGAGATCACTATTCAGTCTAATATAAAATGTAGCGGGTTTCCATTGATTTGGCAAACGATTAATTAAAATTTTCGATAAAACTCGTGCAGAGAGGCTGTCTCCGGCATTATACCAGTCCATGGCGTTGTAAATGGGGGCATCGGAATACCACTGAATCATACCGCCGACCATATTAGGATAGGTTATTAGCGAATCCGATAACTTCTCGAAAACAAGTTTGTCCTCAAAAAGGGCAAGATTTTCCTCGATAAGTTTTTCATTTTCAATCTGATAACCATAAACTTTACCAATACCCCAAATTGCCCAGTTTTCACGTGGACGGAACTCAAGCGGTAAATTCATATCGATGAATATCGGTCTGTTTAGCCCCAAAGAAAGGCTATCCACTGCAAGCCTTTTGACCGATTGATTATCTCGACTGTTCTCCCATGTTTTACGAACTATACCGTTAGGTAAATCGAATGAATATTTGCCCTCGATATATTCTTGATAATTCTCCAGAGGAAGATAATTGATATTAATCACTGGAATGTTCTTTTTTATTCCCATGATCTCCTGATTATATCTGATCATATAATAAATTTCATCGTAGAAGCAAAGAATCACGGCTTCAGAAGGCGCTGATATAAGAAGATTTCCCGCATATTCCTGAACTATTGCTAATGTATGAGAAGAGTATTCTTCGACCGGTAAATCTAATAGTGAAAGATAAAAAGTCTGAAAGAGTAATCTGGTTCTAATTGAATCGGAATCCATCTGATACGCATTTCCCAGAACATCCATGCAAAGCCACTTATTCTCGACAATACGTCCATCGATAGGTTTTTCTGCCCTCAATATTTCCGAAAAGAGAACTTCGGCCTTTTTGTAGTCATCTCTCATCGAGCAGGAATCGGCCACAATCAATATAGAAAGGTAGAACACAATAATAACAGCAAATTTTATCTTAAACTTCATATCAAAAAATCTCCCGATGGATACTACTCAGATGAGAAGTATGGTTAAATTTCTGCATCACATAACCCTTGCCCTTATAATAATGAAAAAGGCTATAACTTGCCGTCTCTAAATGCAATTTCCAAAAAAAGGGCGATGGCATACTCAGAAGCGAAGCAATAAGAGGTTTTAGAACTGCTCTATGAGTGAATATGGCTAAATTTTCACCGTCATGTTTCCTGACAAGTTTGTCCAGAGCTTTTCTGGCTCGATTTCTTACCTCGATTATATTTTCTCCGCCGGGAATAGTCATATATTCTGGTAAAGTGGTCCATTGAGCCCATTCTATCGGATAATCTCGCTTGACTTCATCCTTGAGTTTGTGGGTCCAGTCTCCCAGGTCTATATTCTGAAATCCTGAGTGTTCGACAATGGGAAGATTCTTGGTAATCGCCAGTTTTTCTGCGGTCTGTTTTGCCCTGAGTAATGGACTGGAATAGATAACATCGATTTTTGTTTCAGAAAGCGAATTGGCCAACTCGGAAGCCTGTACAAAACCGTTTTTACTCAAAGGAATATTCGCTCTACCGCGAAATCGTCCTTCGACGTTAGATTCAGTTTCGCCATGTCTAATAAGGAAAACTTGGGTGTAGGTTTCGCCCATGTTGTTTGGAGATCTCCAGGCTATTCTAATAAGCGTTTTGTGGTCTTCAACATTGCATAAGTAAGCCAGCTATCGGGTTCTTTTTCAGTTCTGCGGAAATCTGAACTCCAATAACCGTTTTCACCCTGTTGCTTTATCAGCCAATTAAAAGCTCGTTCCATCCTGCCCTCGGAGAGATCGAATCCCAAAAGGGAGAGAACATCGAGTGCCGAGAGAGCATCAGTAAACCAGAAAGGATAAGACAACTTACCCCAATACTCCACTCCCCTTCTATCGGGATATTTGTCCGGTGTGAAAATCCTTCGAGCCAGGAGTTGTCCCGCTTGCTTTGCTTCATTTGCATAAGCATCATCGGGTGCTGCAGCAAAAGCCCTCAGAGCCATGCCGGTAACACAATGGCTGGAAGGATCTTTTTTAGAATTAGAGCGAAGATCTGGAATTGCCCATCCGCAATCGTTTCTTCGAATATCGATCAACCATGACATTGCTTTATCGATAAGGCCTTTCTCGGGATAATTACCACGATAAAGAAGTTCACAAACCATACCAGTATAATCGGGCCCCTGAATATCCGGGCCATAACCACCTCTAAAATCGCCATCATCGGTCTGGGTAGTAATAAGATACTTGACTCCCCTTTCAAATGATTCATCTGAAAAATCGGAGTTTCTGTCCAGAAGCCTGTATAGATTTCTTACCGTGGTGATAAATGTCCACATCTGGTCATTTTTGAATCTGCCAGATTCACGCCAACTACCGTCCGGTTTTTGACGTCGAACCAGATCTTTATAAACCGAATCGTCTTCTAACGGTGAAGGTTTATCCTTTTTCTCCCCGAGTAAATCGCATCTAACCCTGTGTTCTAATGCCTCATCTTTTTCGGAGAGTAACTTCTCAATAGGATTATGCTTAAAAACACTTAACCAATCGCCGTTTTGCTCGATTTCGGCTAAAATTACACCCGTATTTGATTTGCCGGTATTCAATATAACCAATTCTAATTTGGATAATTACACTAAATAATATAGCCTTAACACAATCTTATGTCAAGGGCTTTTAAAGAACCCTTGATAGAGAATTCAAGCTTTTTGCTTTAAAAAGGATAAAAATGCCTCGATTTCGGATAATGGCCATTGGGTTTTTCTGTCGGAGATAGCATTGTCAGGATCGGGGTGGACTTCCATATAAATAGCATCTATTTCAAGTGCTAACCCGCACAAAGCCATGTGAGGAATGAAGTCTCTACTGCCTCCTGTTTTACCTCCGGAGGCTCCAGGGTTTTGCTGGCTGTGAGAGATGTCCAAAATCACCGGGTATCCGAATTCGGCCATAATTGGGATATTTCTCATGTCAACCATCAAATCTCTATATCCGAAAGTGGTCCCGCGCTCGGTAAGCATAATTTTCTGTGACCCGTGAATTCGTGCTTTTTGAACTATGTGAATCATATCGTGTGGAGCTGCGAACTGTCCTTTTTTAATATTTATAGGCTTACCGGTTCTGGCTGCGGCAACCACTAAATCAGTTTGACGACAAAGAAAAGCGGGAATCTGAAGGCAATCGACATATCTGGCAACTTCATTTACCTGTATGGATTCGTGAATGTCCGTTAAAACAGGAATCTTAATTTCTTCTCTGATATTGGCCAGTATCTCCAGGCCATTATCCAAACCGATTCCCCTCTTGGATTCAATAGACAGACGATTTGCTTTATCATAACTACCTTTGAACACGAATGGAATATTCAACTTATCGGTTACTTCAGCCAGAACACTCGCGGTTTGTTTTGCCATCTCCTCCGATTCGATTGCACAGGGGCCGGCAATCAATGCCCACGGATTAGAGCCTCCGATTCTGATATTTCCAATTTCGATTTCCGCGGATTTGCGTCTGAGTTTCATAGATGTCTCCTAATAATAGTTAGCTAACACTATTTAATAAATTATGTTCTGAATTATTATTTTGTCAAGCTATGAATCTTCTTGAAATTGCAGTTGTATATCGGATTTGAATAAATTATACTATTAGATTGAAGGAGAAAATATGTCCAATTATCAAAGCACTTTCGTATTAATTAAACCTAACGCAATTCAGCGTGAACTTGTGGGAGAGATTATCTCTCGATTGGAACACAAAGGGTTGAGAATCGATGGGATGAAAATGCTCAAGATGGACGAAGCGCTTGCCAACGAGCATTATAAAGAACACGTGGATAAACCTTTTTATCCAGAATTGATAGAATTCATTACCAGCGGCCCGGTTATCGCTATGGTTGTTTCCGGCCCGGACGCAATCGAGGCTGTTAGATATGTTGTCGGTGATACCGATCCATTAAAAGCTCAACCCGGGACTATTCGCGGTGAATATGCAATTACGGTTTGTAGAAATATAATCCACGCCTCGGACTCAATAGAATCGGCGGCCACGGAGATAAAGAGATTTTTTAGAAAAAGCGAAGTGTTGTCATACCATCTCGATCTGGAAATGGATATTTAGGGGGTTTCACTTGAGATAATCTCGAACTTTTTCCAGGTCTTCCGGAGTATCAACTCCGATTAAATTTTTCGCTTGAGGGATATTCACACATTTAATTTTCCATCCATTTTCCAGTGCCCGAAGCTGCTCGAGTTTCTCTGTCTTCTCCAGTTCTCCGGGCTTCATTTGAGAGAAATCGAGAAGGGCGTCGGTCTTGAAAGCATATATTCCTATATGTTTAAAGAATTCTCGGGTCGAATCTTTACAATATGGTATGGAAGATCTGCTGAAATAGAGGGCGTAGTTGTTTTTGTCCATTACAACTTTGACCACATTACAATCTTCCTCGCCGATTTTATCGCATTTAGTTACTATAGTAGTTATTCTGGAATCCGAACGAATTGCGAAAACCACCAGTTGATCGATAATCTCGCCGGTAATTAAAGGTTCATCGCCCTGAACATTGACAACCCATGCGGGCCTGTCTGAGGGGTAAATTTGATAGACAACATGAGCGATTCTATCCGTTCCACTGGAGAGTTTTTCAGGAGTCAGAACTGCATCTCCACCGAAACTCTCCACTTCGTCTTTTATACGTTGATCGTCGGTTGCGATAATTACATTATTGATAGTTTTCGCTTCGACAGCGGCCTGCCAGACCCTTTGAATCATCGGTTTTCCGGCGATATCCACGAGAGGTTTACCTTCAAGCCTGGTGGAGCTAAATCTGGCGGGTATTATTGCAGTTACGGCCATGATATTTCCTTTGAAAAACAGATTTTCGAAAATCAGATAATTCTGGGCACTTCGAAAAAGTGTCGATCTTTCCCTTTTAATCGAGCTGGTTTAAGCTGAGAATCTATATTTTTGGTGTTAAAATCGCTACGTAAATGTCGGATGCCGTTAAATGGAGAGATAAGCTCTTTTTCTTTCAAATATCTTCCCCTGTCGACGATCTGAATATACTCTCTTATCGACCTGAACCTATCGGCAACTATCGGTAGATCCTCGACTGTAATGTTCAATCGCGCAAGGGCAATTAAACTTTGAATGTTATCATATTGGGGACTCATCACTTTCTCATTGTAAAATATAATCAAAAAAACGTAGATAGCTATTAAAACCCCAAAAAACACGATTATTAATAAAATTAATGTGAACATTGATTATTTTAAAAAAGCACTTGAAATAATCAATTAAATAAATATTATTGTTGTGAAAATGAAAAGAAAGGATTGAATATGGCCACAAAGAGATTACCAGGATGCCCGGTTTGTAACGGCGAAATAACTGTTACTGAATACAAATGCGAATCATGCGGAATAACTGTTAGAGGAAAATTTTCCGTGGGTCCTTTTTTTAATTTAACCGATGAACAGATAGTTTTCGTGGCGACATTTCTGGCATCACACGGAAGTATCAAGCAGGTGGAGTCGCGTCTGGGAATTAGCTATCCCACTGTGAAAACTCGTTTGAAAGAGATTAATCGCAAGCTTGGTCTCGAAGACGAAGAACTGAAAGAATCCGATGAGACGGATAGCATTCTCTCCAGGTTGGAATCGGGAGAGCTTAACATAGATGAAGCAATCAAGGAAATCGAGAAGGAGAAATAATTATGAACAGAGAAACTATGAAAATATTGAAAATGGTCGAAGATGGTAAAATTACTCCGGAGGAAGCTGAAAAACTTTTGGTGGCACTTAAAAACAAGAAAACCGACAACTCCGGAAAATTCTACGTTCCCACGCCACATAAACCGCAGATACCCAAAGAGTTCTGGGATAAGATCGAAACTATTCCCAGCCAGATTGCCGAGACTCTTAATGTTACCTTCGGTTCGATGGGAAAGAATAAAGGACGACAGGTTTTACAATCAATAAAAAAAGCCAGAGTGAAAGTAGTCAGCGGCAATCTTAAACTGGAAGGTGGCGAAGGGGACATGATAATCGACGGTACCGCATGGCCGATGAAAATCCAGAGCGACGAAGAACAAGCGGACGTGGCAATCGTCAATGGTAATATCTCAGTGGAGATCCCATCAGGTATCGAAGGTTATTTCTCGGTGGTAAATGGTTTGATAACCGCCGAAGCTGTCGAAGGGAACATTAAACTCGATCAGATCAACGGAGATGTGGAAATCGAGAATTGTAGTGGCACCTGGCAAGTCAAAACTATCAGCGGGAATGTGGATTTGGAAAATATCTCCGGAACATGGGATATTAAATCCCGCCATAGTAATATTTATTCGAATATAGGTGGTGATGGGTTTTATAACATCGACACGGAAAATGGCGATATCCAAATCGAATATCCCGTAGATTCACAGGTCCTTGTTATAGTTAGACATGGATGGGACTCTCTGGAGATTCCCCAAGATTTTGAACCAGGCGAAGGTGAAGGTGAATCTAAAGTGTTTTCCAGGGCGGGCACTGGTCCCAAAATAGAATTGAAAATCAGCAACATTAACGGAAATACAATTATAGAAGAACAATAAAAAAAGGAGAAAAAATGTTTGGAGAATCTATCAAAACAAATCACAAGAAACCTAACAAAGAAAAAAACCGCTGGATTAAAGTGGACAGACTTCGCCCCAGAATTCTGGATAGATAATATTAACCGGAGGGATTAAATCATGAACGAAGAAAGAAAGCGTATTCTGGATATGCTGGAAAAAGGCACTATCAGCGCCCATGAAGCAGAGAGACTTCTCGATGCTATCGATCAAAATTACGATGATACCGAGATAATTGAAGTTTCTAACAAAGGTAAACCAAATCGCTGGTTGAGAATTAGGGTTAGCGAGGACGGCGTAGAAAAGGTCAAGGTGAATCTTCCATTGACTTTGCTTCAAATCGTTACAAAAATGCAAGGTGTTCTTCCCGCTAACGCCAGAAATCAACTCAACTCGCACGATATCGACTTGGAAGCGATTGTGAAAGCGATAAAAGAGGGCGCTGAAGGCGAAATTGTCTCCGTGGACGATGGCGGCGATCATGTCAGTATTTATGTGGAATAATTGAAGATTCGTTAGTCGATAAAAAGGGCGTTTAATAACGCCCTTTTTTATTGCTGCAAAATAAATTCAATTTTTTGGGGAAGAGTAAAAACTTCGCCCGGATTTTCACATTTGGAATCCAGAAAATCTATTCTAGTTCTATAGCCAAAAATATCGGTCCAGCTGGCCTTTATGGGAAAAGCGTCTTTGTCGAATTCTATTTCGAAACTAATAATCTCGCCTTTTCCACCGGTTCCTTTCATAGAAATCGATTTATCCTTTGAAAAAGCAACTTCGAAATCTTTCTCCAATTGCTCTATCAGTGATTGGATGTTGGAATACATATAGCTTTCCAGAGGAATTTTAAGGCCGACATCGGAACCTTCTGTATAAGTATATAGCGTTCCCGCTTTGAAAAGAATGAATTCACGGTCGGTTTTGAAAATCACTTTGGGTCGAGCCAGAGCGATAAATCCTTCGCTTACTAAAGTGTCCAGATCTGTGAATTCTGTTTTGATAATATCTGAATGAAGAAAATCTCGGTCTTTCCAACTTTTTTTAATGAAAGCACTCGAATTTGAACCGGCCAGAGCAGAAAAAGCGATACATACCATGATCAAAATCGTTTTTATTGTTGTGATATTTCTGCAAGTCATTATATTCCATTCCTAACTTTTTAGTTGTTAACAAGTTAAACAATAGCGCAGATGAAATCAATTACATTAAAAGCTCCGGCCAAAATAAATCTTTCTCTGAAACTTCTCGGAGTCCGTCCCGACGATTTCTGCGAGATTTCCACTTTGATGCAGGCAGTCTCTCTGTATGACGAAATCACTATCGAAAAGATGGAATCCGGTCTGGTTTTATCATGTAACGATTCCAATGTTCCGCTTAACTCCGATAACACGGTTGCCCGAGCATGGGCGGCATTATGCCAATTAACCGGAGCCGAACTCGGAGCAAAGATTCATATTGCAAAGAGAATACCAATCGGGAGTGGATTAGGTGGAGGTAGCTCCGATGCAGCTTCGGCAATTAAAGGGCTGAATAGATTGTTCGAACTGAATTTCAAGCGGGATTTGATGATGAAAGTGGGAGCAGCAATAGGAAGCGATATTCCGTTCTTTTTCGGAAATGGTTCTTCGATAGCTTCTGGCCGAGGAGAGTTGATCGATAATGTAAAAATCCCCAAAGATTATTATCTGCTTCTGGTGAAGCCCCACTTTCAGATGAATACAGGCGAGCTCTATGGTATTGCGAAAAAGAGCTTGACAATGCGTATTAATAAGAGTAAATATATTTCTTTAAAAGATTCTGATGATATTATTAGTTTGTGTTCTTGGGGCAACGACCTCGAAAAACCTTTTTTGTCGGTATATCCCGAAGCCGCGAAAGTAAAGGATAGATTGGTTACAGCCGGAGCTATTGTAGCTGCATTAACCGGTAGTGGAAGTGCATTTTTTGGAGTGTTTTCCAATAGAAAATGTGCCGACATTGCGTCGAATAATTTCGACGATATGTGGAATTCTGTTGTAAAACCAATCGAAATTGAGTAGATTTATAAAATTATCGATCACTTTTAATCGGTAATAAGTTTGTAAATAGATTGTTCTTTGTTATTGGGGCGTAGGCAAGCGGTAAGCCACCGGTCTTTGGAATCGGCATTCGGAGGTTCGAATCCTCCCGCCCCAGATTTATCGGATATTAAACCACAAGGAAAACGATGAAAGGTCTCAAGCTGATAATTGGAAGAGCCAATCCGGATTTAGGCAATGAAATTGCCAAAAATTTGGGGGTTGAACCATGCGAAATACATCAGGATAATTTTGCCGATGGCGAATTTCGTTTTCAGATTCATGACAACATCAGGGGAACGGATGTTTTTATAATTCAACCGACTTTTCCGCCTGCCGAGAATATGCTTGAACTGATGGTCATGATAGATGCGGCTAAACGAGCCAGCGCGAGACGAGTTACTGCGGTTATTCCCTATTTTGGCTATGCGCGTCAGGATAGAAAAGATCGTCCACGGGTAGCTATCTCAAGCAAGTTGTTCGCCAATCTGATGGTAAGCGCCGGCCTGGATCGCGTACTCACGTTAGATTTACACGCTGCGCAGATTCAGGGATTTTTCGATATTCCCACTGATCATCTGGTTAGCGATTGGCTGTTTTTCCAGCATATCAAACACGAAGTGATACCGTCGATCCCGGAAGAGGAGAGCGAGAATATTGTTTTTGTGAGCCCCGATATCGGTGGAGTAAAAAGGGTAGAAGATTTGGCGTCGGCTCTTGGTTTTGAGATTGCGGTAATTTACAAAAGAAGGACTAAATCAGGTAAGGCCAAAGCATTGAAAATTGTGGGAGAGGTCGCCGGCAGGACTGTTATCATAAGAGATGACATTATTGACACAGCGGGAACAATTACTGAAGCTGTTAGACTTTTAAATAGAGAAAAAGCGGCAAGGATTTTCATTTGCGGAACTCATGGGTTACTCTCTGGCTCTGCGATGGAAAGGTTAGATAGCCTGGATCTGGCGGAATTAGCAGTTACTAATACAATTCCATTACCCAAAGAGAAGAAAAGGGATTATATTAAGATTATCAATACCGGCAGTCTTTTTGCAAGTGCAATTCATAATATTCACTTTGAGAAATCGGTTTCGGTACTCTTTAAGAAAAGCGATGTTCTTGATATATAAATTAAACCAGAAAAATAGTAAATAAATAATTGAGGAGTAATACTATGGAAATTAAATCTTTTAATGCTCAGAAAAGAAAGGGAGTTGGCAAGAGTGCGGTGAGACATCTACGCCAGAATGGCGAAGTTCCGGGAGTAGTTTATGGCGAAGGCGAAGATCCACTTAATCTGAAAGTCAACGAACATGATCTTAGAGGATTTCTTGGAACCAGTGGAGAAAGTACTCTGGTCGAACTGATTGTGGAAAACGACGAGCCTATTCTGGCTCTGGTCGAGGAAATTCAGCATCACCCGGTAACAGATAGAATTCTTCATGTGGATTTCAAGCTTATCCCCAGAGATAAGCCGGTGGAAATCTCAGTACCAATTGAACTAATTGGAGTATCCCCCGGAGTGAAAGAAGGCGGTCTTCTTGAACAAACTATGAGGGAATTGAATATCAAATGCAAACCTACAGATGCACCTGAAAATGTGGTAATCGATATTTCAGAATTGGATTTCGATAATGCTATTCACGTAAACGAAATCGAAATTCCCGAGGATGTAGAAATTCTCGATGATATGGAGAGAACCGTGGTAACCGTTATTGTACCTAAGATGCTTGAAGTTGAAGAAGAAGCTCCGGTCGCTGAAGAAATGGTTACTGAAGAAGGTGTGGTCGAAGGTGTAGGGGGCGAAGCTGGAGGAGAGGAAAAAGAAAAGGGAGAAACATCTGCCCAGGAGTGATATGCGGCATTTTCTATTTGTTGGTGGAATAATTTTTTTAATATTGACGGCTTTTACTCAGGAGGCTATTGTTCAACAATTACCTCCTGAGTTTCGTGAATACGAAAAATACCTAAAAGAGAGTGAACGAGGGGGGTATCAAACGGAAACTCCCAGCTATGAATCTCAGAATATTTATGAAGACACCGATACTTTGAGATTCGAATACGAAGAAGTTCAAAAAGAGGAAGAGGAAGAAGAAGAAGAAGCTGAGGAAAAACCCACTTTCATCGAATACGTTGTTGTTGATGGTGACACGGTGCAAACTCTTCTTAAAGCATCCCCCAAAGAATTACAGTTTTTCGGAAAAGAATTCTTTGTTCAAACCACCGACCTTAACTTGGAACCCACGGTTTCATCCAGTTACCAGATTGGTATTGGCGATAATCTGATACTTTCGCTTTGGGGAAGTATAGATTACGAATACAATCTTGTTGTGGATAGGGAAGGGAAGGTTTTTATACCTAAAGCAGGGACCATTGCTCTTGCGGGGAAAAGCATTTCCCAGGCGGAAAGTTCACTAGACAGATTTCTGGATAAAATTTATTCCGATTTCGAACTCGATGTTACTGTGGGGAAAGTTCGTGGCGCTACTATTTTTGTTGTCGGAGAAGCTAATAAGCCCGGAGCTTTTAGTATTCCAGGAGTATCTCATGTTATCGATGCTTTGGTGATGGCGGGTGGCCCCAATGAATTTGGCTCTTACCGTAATATTGGCGTGGTTAGAGGGGGAAGGACTATTACTACGTTTGACTTCTATGATTTCATTTTATCGGGAAAAACCCACGGCAATATTCAACTTAGCAGCGGTGATGTTATAGTAATTCCCAGACTTCAGAAAAGCGTGAAAGTCCGCGGTCAGGTTAGACGTCCGGCGGTTTACGAAATAAAGGCAAAAACTACCCTGAAGGATGTTATAGAGTTGGCTGGCGGCCCGATTTCAGGTGCACATATAGAAGCTATAATGATAGACAGAGTTTATAATGGCAAACGTACCGTGAAAACTTTCGACCTTTCAGACTCCACACAATATTTAGCAGAAGCTTTAGACGGTGACGATTTCAGTGTATTCCCAATAGAACAGAACAGGGATGAACTGGTTTTTCTTCAAGGACAGGTTGTTCAACAGGGCCCCTACGGCCTTAAAGAAAACATGAGAGTTTCTGATTTGATAATGGAAGGCGAACAACTTCTTCCCAACGCATACACCCAAAGAGCCGATCTGGTTCGAGTTATGGATAACCGCAGAAAAGAGATTATTAGTGTAAATCTGGATTCGGCCATAGTAGAACCGGGTGGGACTTTTGATCCTGTTTTGGAGGCTGAGGATTTACTTGTAGTTTACAGTATATGGGATATTGAAGATAAAGATATTGTATCTATTCAAGGCGCTGTTAGACGTCCGGGCGAGTTTGAATTATTTGAAAATATGAGAATTTCCGATCTGGTTTTCGAATCTGGAGGTGCACTTCGTAGCGCTGATCTTGAAAACTGCGAACTTGCCAGAGTCGAACCGGGTAAGCCTTCCCAGATTATCAAGTTAGATCTAGAGAAAGCTATAGAATCTCCCGGAAGTGCGGCAGATATTTCAATGGAGCCGTATGATATATTATTTGTAAGAGAGATCCCTGGCTGGAAACTTCAGGAAGTCATCTCAATAACCGGAGAAGTGAAATATCCCGGAAGATATGCTCTGGAAAAGTCGAACGAAAGGCTTTCTGATTTGATAAATAGAGCCGGTGGTTTTACTAATGAGTCTTTTTTGAAGGGCGCTGTGTTTATTCGGCCAATTCTTACTAATATTGCTGAGGATAGGAATTTATCCGGCATAGTCCAACAGACTCAGGAGGCAGTTCTGGATTCGGCAGGAAATATTGTAAAAGCACCATTTTTGTTTACTTATACCCCTGAGATGCTTGCCAGAATTATTATCGATATGGATAAGGTAATTGTTGGAAAGGACGAGGATGATATCATTATGGAACCCGGAGATTCAGTGTATGTTCCGAAACGCCCAACCGGTGTAAGTGTTGTTGGTATGGTTGCATCTTCGGGGACTATACATTGGCTGCCCAACAAAAAGGTGCAATATTATATTTCCCGCGCAGGTGGAGTTACCCGAAATGCCGATAAAAAAGCAATTAGGATAGTCAAAGCAAATGGAAAAGTAGAGAAGGTATCTATGAGATCGGGCAATATTGAACCCGGTGACGCTATAATCGTTCCTCAGCTTATCAAGAAGAAAACGGATTGGGGCGAGATAATAAACGATACTGTTTCCATAATAAGTGGTTTAGCTACAACTCTATACATAATACTGAGATTATGAGCGATATAGATATTGGTTACGAAATTGGTTTACGCTTCAAGCGTTACAGCCGCGTTATTCTTAGGAGACGCAGGTTGTTTTATGCTGTAATACTTTTCCCTTTGCTTTTTACTATTTTATTTACAACAATTATGCCGCCAAGCTATAAGGCTTTCGGTAGATTGCTTCCCACCGGAGATGCTTCGGGTGTTGGAATGTTGGGGTTTCTTACCGGATTCTTTGGCTCGAGTGGAGGTATTACCAGTGAAGGATTACCCAGTTCTTTCCTATATGCAGATATTCTCAAGTCGAGAACGGTTATTGAAGGAGTTCTGAAACATGAATACGAGTATTATAGAGGTAACAAATTTATTCAGGGCGATTTATATGATTTGAAAAACTGGCCGAGAAATAATAAGGCGGTCGAAAATTTCCGTAAAAGTAGTGGAATCAAGATGGATTTGGAAACCGGCTTGATAACTATTAATGCTAAAGCTAGAGAACCGGAGTTAGCAGCTCAAATTATCAATGTCTGGATTGATAATTTGGACCATTTTAACAGGGAAGTTCGTGTTACTAATGCTCGCGAGAATTTAGAATATCTTGAAAAGCGAGTCGAAGAATCTCGAATTGAACTCGAAGCTATAAAAGATACTCTGGTTGAATTTCTCAGCCAGAATAGAGGTTATAATGAAGTATCATCTCCAGAGGTAGAGAATAAGATACGCATGATGGAGAATCGTAGAACTATTAAAGAGCGCCTTTATGGAGTTTTATTGGAAGAGCAGGAGATGGCTCGTTTGAGCAAACAGAAAACTACTCCGGTTATTTCTGTCCTTGATACCGCCGTACCTCCGGCGGAAAAAGATAGCCCTAAAAGAATACCTGTATTCTTATTATCTCTGGTTATCACTTTAATAATTGCGGGAATAATACTACTAATTCTCGAAGTTAAAGAACCCACTTCTTTCGAAGAATGGATTAAATGGAATGAAATTAAGTCTGCATTAATAGAAGATATGCGTGATTTCAAGAATCTATTTCGGAAAAGTGGGGGAAAAAGTGCAGCAGATTAAAGACTCAATTACTGTAAAAAATCCAATTATTGCCTATATAATTGTCTTTGTGTGGGCGGCTTTTTCCTCTTATCTTGCGGTTAGACCCAGCCCGAGATTGATGATTATATTTTTAGGTTTGACTGGATTAGTTCTACTTCTTTTACCTTTCAAGTATTATCTCTATCTTGCAGTTATATGGGGATTAGCCAGAAACCCCAGCTATTCTTTTGTGATGTCAATAAACGTTGCTGGATTTAATTTTTACTACATGGATTTGCTTTCGATTGTTTTATTTGCATCATTAGCTGTTGAGTTTTTTTTAAAGAAAGCGGATTTAAAAACTTCACCAATGTTCTGGGCGTTCATGTTGTTCAATGTTTTATGGATTGTTCAATTAATCCGAGGAGTCAATCTGGGATATCATCCGAATCACCTGAGAACATCGGCGAGAAACCTGATCTATTTTTTCTATATATTTCCTGTGGCTTATTATTTAACGCCTAAAAATTCGATAAACAAATTTGTCAAAGTGCTTCTGATAGGATGGACTTTTTGCATATTTCGGTATTTTTTAAATTACTTTGGGATTTTTGGAGCTAGTAGGGTTAATTTAACCTGGAGATTACTATGGCCTCCAATTCTAAATTCTATGTGGTTTTTACCCTTTCTGTTTTTGGTAATTTCTCTAAGTTATAAACCAGACATTGAAAAACATAAGTGGGTCTATTGGGCAATTTTGATTGTAACTCTCGCATCGATTTTCTCAACACAAACCAGGACTTTATATGCAATCGTCGTAGCGAGTGTAATTCCCCTTTTCTTTATAGGTGTTTACGTTCAACCTAAAAATAAAAAATATAAATTTTTTGTCAATGGAGTAACTTTATCTTTAGGAATAGTTCTCTTTTCAATATTGGTTTTGCGAATAGCAATGGGTAATGATTTTGTTATACTTTTGAACAGTATTATAGAGAGATCCCGAGCATTTTTAGCTGTTACTCGCGAAGCTGCTTTTGCCACTAGAATCAGGCAAATGTATGAGACTGTGAGAATGCTCGGTAACAACTGGAAAAATTGGGTTTTCGGATTGGGAGTAGGAGTGGAGTGGAAAGCCCTTTTCAGTTTTGGTTTTGCACGTATTGATAGTTTATATTTTACTATTTTGGGTCAGATAGGCCTGTTGGGACTTGCTGTTTACTTTGGAATCGTTTTACTCTGGTTGCAGCGAGGATTATATATATTGATTCACAATAAGTATATAGAGGATAATCTGGTCAAAGCCTTCGGTATGACAACGCCTATCGCAATTATTGCATTAATAATTAATGGAATTACTTCGGTTGCACATTATATGACTTTATCTCATGTGGTCCTTTTCGTTTTTTGGGCCATGGGCACGGAATCTATTTATCTTGAACTTCGCAAAAAACTCAAAACAATTTCGGTTTAATCCAATTTAAAAGACACCGGCATGAACATAAAAAAGCGCGCAATACAGGGAAGCATAGCTATGATTGTGGGAAAATTCCTCAATCAATTTATCAGCTTTGGTGTTGTATGGATTCAGGTTCATTTTCTATCGGTATGGGCTTATGGAATATTCGGTTTATTTATGGGAACGGTTCTTTATGTTGCCGCGCTTGGCAGTGCGGGAACTCCAGATATCGCCAGACGATTTTTGCCTGAGTTTGCCGAACAGGATAAAAATCGTGAAATAGCTATCACCGTGAGAGCATTACTGATTATCCGGCTGATTGTAAGCGCTCTGGTTTTGGGATTGATATTACTATTCTACGATTATATCGGGCCGATTCTCAATATCGGCGATTATCGCAGTGCGTTTGCCCTATTCTCTGTTGGCATATTGATAGCGATGGAAGCACGCTTGATGTATGTGGTCAACTGGGCGCTTCTCCAACAGTTGAGATACATGATAGTATTCACCGCGTATAATATCGTGCGAATAGTGGCTTTTTATCTTATCCTTAAAAACGGTGGTGGTCTGGTTGGTGCCTTGACCGCCGAGATTATAACACAAATAATTTTCTTTTTAGCCATGTATTTTCCTTTCTCTTGCCAATTCGATTACCGAAGCAAGTCGGAAGACTATAAATTGCCGGTTAAACGCATGATAAAATACGGGATATATATGTATTACGGCAATTTTGGCCAAGTTCTTTTCAATACGACCACCGATTTGTACGTTATCTCGGCGTTTTTAGACCCAATTAAACTCGGTTATTACGCATTTTCCGTGAATATCGGGCAGGCAATAATGAAGTGGATGCCAACCAAGTTGATAGGTTCGGTGATTCAACCTATAGTGTACAGGGATTATACACGACGCGGTTCTTCGGCGGCTCTTCCCGAACAATTCTCCAGAATCATCAGCGCTGAAGCCTTTTTTACAATTCCTACGGTAATGTTCTTAATTAGCTTCTCTGAACCTCTAATTCGAGAAATATTCGATCCGAAATATCTTCCCGCGCGCTGGATATTGGCAGTTTTGAGTATAACTTTCGCGGTTGTTGCTTTGAGGTTCCCCCTGGATTTGGTAGCGACTTCGCTTGAAAAGGTCAAAATACTATTTACAACCCAGGTAGTGTTTTCAATATATAATATTGTTATGGATATAATTTTGGTGCCAATATGGGGCTTATGGGGTGCGGTTGCGGCAACTTCGAGTGCTTTGGTTTTCCTGGTAATCTCTATATGGATATTGTTATCTAAACATATTGAGTTAGGCGTCGAAATTGGATCTTTATTGAAAATTTCAATCAATTCCTTAGTAATGGGTGGATATTTCTGGTTTTTTAAAGATAAAGTAGGTGGTCTGGGCGAATTTATTGCGATTCTCATTGGCGGTGGATTAATATATATTTTGATGAGTTTTGTTAATCGTCCCTTCGACGATGAAACAATAGATCAGGTTAAAACATATCTGGGAAAATAGAAGAATGAAAATCGAACGAGTAGCAATTATTAAAGATGGGTCGGTTGCGGACGAGTTAAGGTTGTTGAAGGGATTAGAACCCGATCCAATGTTTCGCCCCAGAGATAGTGTAGTACCTTATATAGAGGAGTTAATAAACGGTTTGTCTGAAAAAAAGCTGATGATTTTTGGAAGAACCGAGAAAAATGATTCGTTTACACACGGAACTATCACTGCTCATTCGATAGACTCTACGTCTAACGAGAGTTGTTTGCCGGTTAGGCTGTTTAAAAGGATTAGAGCCGATCGAAGGATAAAATACAAAATCAAAAGATTCAATCCCGATTTGATTATATCTTTCGGTATTTATAATCAACAACCTTTTCTATACAAGCTTAGTCGGGATGTCGGCTCGGTTTTTTTACCAATAATAGTTCAATCCTGGATAGAACCCGGGTGTAAAATAAGGAAATGTCTATGGAGAAAAGCGGTTAAAGTAATCAAAAAGAAAAATATTCCTTCGATTTTTGTAAGAGGTCATTATCTTGCGGATCATCTAAATAAGCAATTTGGCTTGCCCCAAGAGAAAATCACCATATATTACCCCAGATATGATAAGAAATTATATCGACAAGACAACAGCAGGAATCCTTTCGATAATAGATGTTACAACCTGCTTTTTGTAGGAAGGCTGGAATCTGATAAAGGAATAGAAATTTTACCGGATCTTCTGGATAAACTGAGCCAAGAAATACCCGAATTGAAGTTTTCTATTGTGGGAAATGGAAGTAGAGAAAAATGGCTCGAAGAAAAACTCCTTATAATCGACAAGGAACAAAAGCATTGGGAGATGGTGGGGTATGTCGAACCCTTGCAAATATTCGATTATTTCCTGAATTGTAATGTATATTTAATGCCTACACAAAGGGAAGGTTTCGGTAAAACAGCTTTTGAGGCGGGGCTTTGTGGCGCACCAATAGTGGCTAGCCGGGTGGACAATCTTGAATATATGTTCGATGACCGGGTTGATGGAATGTTAATAGAATGGAACGATATCGACGGTTTCGCAAAAGCGATTCTAGAACTTTATAATGATAGAGATTTTGCGGAAACAATCGGCCGAAAGATATCCACAAAATTTAGAAATATAAAGATGCAAACTCTTACAGAGAGCCTGAAAGAACTGATTTTAAATATAGAAAAGAAGAACAAGTGAAATGAATATGAAACAGAAAAAATTGAAAGTACTTATAACCGGTGCTAATGGGATGTTAGGGTCGGATGTTTGCCCTATAATCGCCGAAAAACATGAAATATTCCCAACAGACATCGATAATCTGGATATACGCGATAAAAAGGCTATTGAAAAGTGGATTGAAAAAGCAAATCCCGATTGGATAATTCATATGGCGGCCATGACCGATCTGGATTATTGCGAAGACGTTCCGGAATTGGCTTATGAAGTTAACTATAAAGGAACAGAGAATCTTGCCAAAGCCTGTGCGGAAAAAGAAAAAAAATTTATTTATTTCTCCACATCGGGGATTTTTTCCGGTAAAAAAAAGCAACCATATACAGAGCATGATATTCCCATTCCACAGAATATTTATGGAAAATCTAAATATAAGGGCGAACAAGCAGTTCTGGAGTGTATGCCCGAATCGGATGTTTTAATCCTAAGGGCTGGGTGGCTTTTTGGGGGAGGAGTCGAAGATAAAAAATTTGTGGGAAAAATCTATAAGTTGGCTCACAAACTAAGTCAGCTAAAGGCTGTGGATGATATTTTAGGTTCTCCAAATTATACCGTGGACATCGGCAAATTAATTTTATATCTTTTAGAAAATAATATCAGAGGGATTTATCATGTGGCAAATAAAGGTTATGCCACGAGATACGATATAGCAAGGGAAATAGCTCGATTAGCCGAGGTTGATTGTGAGGTGATTCCGGTTGCAGCGAGTGAATTTCCAACTAAAGCAAAGAGACCTCCTATGGAGGCTATTAATAATACCAGACTAAAAAGCCTGGGATATGAATTAAGGCCCTGGGAACAGGCATTAAAGGATTATATTTTAAGATTAAAATGCGAATTGCCTTATTAGGAATAAGGGGAATTCCGGCTCGATATGGCGGATTTGAAACCAATGCTGAGATAACTGCTCGAGCTTTGGTAGAGCGCGGCCACGAAGTTGTCGTTTATTGCAGAGGCTCTCAGAAAGATAATCCTCGGCAATGGAAGGGTATAAAACTGACTTATTTGCCATCTGTCGAGACCAAGAATTTGTCCACCATAAGCCACACTTTATTTTCCGTGCTTCATTCGATTTTCAGAAAATTCGATGTGGTGCACATGTATAATGTGGGTAACGCTTTCTTTATTCCTATGTTGAGAATATTCGGTAAGAAAGTGGTTATGTCGGTCGATGGTGTGGAGTGGCGAAGGAAAAAATACGGTGTTTTCAGTAGCGCTTGGATGCATTTATCCGAGCGTGTGGCTCAAATCTTTGCCAATAAGATTATCGTAGATTCTCATAAAGTGGGCGAATATTATAAATCTCAATATAATACAGAAACAGAATATATTCCTTATGGGAGCAAAATTTATAACGGCGGACCGAAAACCGGAATTTTGGAGGAATACGGACTCGAACCGCAAAACTATATGCTATTTGTGGGAAGATTTATGCCAGAGAAGGGTGTAGATAAACTCCTGGAGTCATTCAGAAAAGTGAAAACGGATATGCCCCTGGTTGTGGTAGGAGATAATCCGTACGATAAAAACTATGTTAAGCACCTTAAAGAAATTGCGCCTGAAAACACTCTTTTTACCGGTTCGGTTTACAATGCTCCTGTCGCTGAATTATATGTTAACTCATATCTCTTTGTAAGCCCGAGCGAGTTGGAAGGTACAAGTCCAGCGCTTTTGGAAGCGATGGGTGCGGGAACATGTGTGGTGGTCAATGGTATTCCCGAGCAGCTGGAGACGGTAGGAGATTCTGGAGTGCATTATAGAGTTAACGATCTCGATGATCTTACCCGCAAGATGCAACATCTGGTGGATAACCGGGAATATCGAGATGCTATGGCAAAAAAAGCCCAGGAAAGGGTCGGGAAAAATTACCGCTGGGAGACGGCTGTGGATCATTATGAGTTTCTACTTAAAGGAATTGCTGGCGTGGAATAAATTTCCTGAAGAAAAAGGTTTATGACTGCGAAACTCAATTATTTTTTATGTAAAACTATAGCTACACTAAGCATAGTTACCCTTTTACTTGCCTGCTCGGAAATAAGAGCAGCAGAGGGAAGACTTCTGGCAGACGATTGGCCTGTTTTTGACCTTTATTACGAGATGGAGTTACGTGGGTATGTCCCGCTGGGGCCGAATGTATGGCCGGTACGTTCTGGTAGGGTTGAACGAGAAGTCCGAATAGGTTCCGGCGATATAACCTTCGATTTTTGGGCCAATGAGATTCTAACTGCAACCGATAGGATCCGTATAAAAAAGGATACCATTGGAATTCTTTTTGAACCGGGAATCACCGGAGTTGCACATAATCCCAAACAGTCAAATGATAAATTCTACCCGTTGCTACGTCCGGGTGGGGGAATGAAAAAGGGCATCTTCGAGGGATTTGTCAGCTATCAAGTAAATCTGAAATGGGCGAATGATCCCAATTACCGCGGCAGGCAGTGGGAAGGATTTGCGGGAAGACCCGATCAGGTTTATCTCAGAACTTCGGAAAAGGATTGGGGAGTTCAATTTGGCAAAGACTATATTAGCTGGGGCGAAGGTCTTGTTTTGGGCGATGTTCACGATCCATTCGAAAAAATAGATTATCAGATAGATCTGGGGCCTTTCGATTTCCGTGGTTTTGCGGGCGTGTTGGATGCTATGAAAACTATAGAATCGGTGGGCGATAGCAATATCTATCATTGGCATAATCGCTATCTTTCTGGCCATCGACTGGAGTTTTTAAGCAAACACTTTTCCGTGGCTATTTATGAGACAATTATCTATGGTGGAGAAGGACGTACAATGGAAATTGGATATCTGGTACCGTTCTATTGGTTTCATGCGGAACAGCTCAATAAAGGGTACGACGATAACACCATGGTTGGTGGCGATTTTCAGGTTTTATTTTCTCCCGCAAAATTATCTTTTGAACTTCTTGTTGATGACATTCAGGTAGAGGCTGAAGATCAGGCGGATGAAGAACCTCCTGAAATTGGAGTTGTTGGTCAACTGGACTATGGGTTAAGTGTCTTCGATAAATGGCTTACTTTAAGAGGCCGTTACGAGGGCGTGACAAATCGTACTTATAACCAGCGTTATTTCTGGAATAGATATACGTTGATGAACAATTACCTTGGAAGCAGGTATGGCAACGATTTCGAGAGAATTAGTGTTGGGACTAAACTTTATTTATCTCCATATTTTATTATTGACTGTGAATTTTTTCATCAGCGAAATGGTGAAGGTGATGTTTTTGATAATTGGACTGAACCGTGGATGGAAACCGAGGGGGGATACACCGAATGTTTCCCTTCTGGGGTTGTTGAGGAAGTAACTGGATGCGAACTAAGTTTTGAAGGATATTTTAAGAGCTTGCTTTTTTGGAATTTATCCCTTAATTATAGTAATATTGGAAATTTTGAAAACGTAGAAGGGGAAAAATCGGAATTCTGGGACGCAGAAATTACATTAGAGTTCCCCTTGGTCTATTGGGTGGGTATTTAGGGTTAAGTTGTTGATGTGTAATGAGATAGAATTGTTAATGAAAGAAACATGTTATATAATCGTGCCAAAGAGTCTATGTGAAAAGGGACTTAGGCCATGAAAAAAAATACATTTTAGCTATTTTTGGGGTTGACATGGCAATATATTGGTCTATATTTATTTTAAAATTATTGTCCCGTTAATACGGTGTGGAAAAAATTTCTAGTAGGGGGATTTTTTTAGACTTAAAAACGGGAAAATAGGTGAGGTTGGAAATAGTGGATATTATTGCAAACAGGAAAGATGTAAAAAACCCCTTGACAGGGTAATGTTAGGTGTGTATTTTACGTCAAACCTGCCGCATTATGGCCGGGCTAGTTGTGTTATTTTGAATTTTGGTTTTTAATTTATGTTAATAGTGGCTCTATTAAGCCGCTTGAAGAAATCTGATTATGGTTAAGGGTAGTTGATGAAGGATAAATTGGGAAATTAAAATACACTAAAACAAAGGAAGACAAGTGGAATTAAACAACAAACTTAAGGGAAAGGAGAAGGGCGCAATGGCTAAAAACATTTTTTGCGCAGCCCTAATGTTAGTACTTCTCTCTGGCGTGATGTTCGCGCAGGGGGGAAGTGGAAGTGATTGGCAATACTGCAATGCTTTCAATGTAGTAGAGCCGGATGGGACGCCCGGTGGCCCGGTATATGGCCACGACATTCCTTCCTGGTACACAACTGATTATTCGACGGTCTCCAGTTTCACGCCCGCCAGTCCATGGCGTCGTGGTAGCTATGAGATCGACCCCGTTACCGGGGAGGAAACTCCAGTTCGCATGAGCCACGAAAATGTGGTTCTTCGTCTGGACTTGTTGTCGGCTACCAGTAATATCGATTTACGTGGTGTTAAGCTGACCATTTACGGTTCTCGTGATTTCGATCCGAACGAGGATTTAACTCCGATTCATCCGGACAGCGCAGCTGACCATTTCGGTGTAATGATCACCGAATCAGACACGCTTACGGGTGTTCAGTTCTATGTCGAAAAGGGCGAAGGAGCTCTTTCCGATGTTGACATTCTCGACCGTATCGACATTCGCGGAATCGCGGAACAGCTCATAATCGATACGCTGATTCAGCCCAGGGACACCTATGATCCCAGCAGTGCTTCTCACCATGAAGATACTTTAGCTCCCGCTTATGTGTGGGAACACGTATCTACCGATCCAGGGAGTGGTTGGAAGACCTGGGAGGCGACGTTCCATTTTGAGGACGCTATTCAGATTCCTTACGAGGGTACATTCAACAGCACAATTTATGGATTACCTTTCTACAGAATTTGGGTTGCTCTTCAGATGGCAGGATGTCATGATTGCGAAAGCGTATCTTTTGAAGGCGGTATCGAAGGTATTTCCAATTCGGATTCGTTCTATGTGGAAATCGCCGAACGTACCGACCTGCTTGCTTATCGCTATGCCGCACCGATGATTGATTTGGTTGACATGACCTCAACACTTACGGATGTAATTCGCAGTAATGTGGAACCTGACCCCGCTGATGCCTCACGTTGGGCACGCAGCGAGATGATCAAAGGTTGGGACGAGATCAAGCCTTATCTTTCACACCTGTGGCCTCGTGATCAGGTTTCTACTAACGATTGGTACAGCGAGCACGTGCTTTGCGATGAAACTAACGACAGTATTTTCACTGCCGATAGCGTTCAGCCTATTGCTATAGTCGCTAAAGATCAGGGAACTTGCGTTGACTCCGCATTTATGGAGATTCGCTACATTAATGACGAGTTTTACGGTTTAACCCCGGGTACAAATTTCCCCGGACGTGTCGACTCTATTATTTGGCACGATCCGCTGGAATTCCCGTGGGATGAATTCAACGGTGGACATGGAATCGGTTGGGAATGGAATATTAAACATTCCTATCGTGACCTTGGCGCCTGGAGTTGGTCCAGCACCGGTTGGTCCGGTTTTGGTTTACACTCTGAGGCTCTGGCCGATTACGTAAGACCCGGACATTGCGGATTCGACACTTTTGCTGTCGAAGTTGGCAACGATTTTACAACCTCATATTTGCCACCGTATCTGGATGGTTCTTACATTCAGGTTACGTTCCGTGCTTTTAGCAGAACCAATAATCGTAGATATGATTATGGTTTCACGCTCTCTCCTGGTATCATGAACGATACCATTTGGACTTTCAAGGTTGACCTTTCTGGTCCTAATGCAGAGATGACTTGCCCGGATAATACCGACGACAACGATACTCGTGAGTTCGCCGGACCGTTCAATCGTGAAGACGTTATCGAAGGTATCATCACTAATTGGATCTGGTTGGCAGACAGTCTGCCGACTCTGGTTCTTGATGTGTATGATAACTATCAGGACGTTCACGATATTACCCATCACGGTATCAGGTATGCCGGTGGAATGGGTGGTAGCGGTATCAACTGGCGTGATTTCGAGATCACCTTTGCTATCGAGCATTGCGACGGTAGCTGGGATACTGTTGTAGTCAATGAAGACGACATGGGCTACGGCGTTTGGGCCGACGAAGAGGACAATGGCTATGAATCGACCGTTTGGGTTAATTTCGAGGAATTGGTCACCTATCACTCTGGCTGGAGTGGAATAGTACCTTTCCAGAGCGGCGATTTTATCTATGTTCTACTCAGCGAGCTTTATGATGATCCCGACTACGGTCAGGGAAGTCAGCTCGGTGGCTGGGACGAATATATGGATACCATTCCTTCCGGTACATGGGGAAGTGCTGGTAATGCCGATGGTAACTACGGATGCAGAAATACTTTCGATAACCACGTTCCTGTGGTTGGCGAAGTTGCTGGCGTAGTTCCCGGTTATACCGAATTTGCCTATGATACTCTCGGAATTCTCCGTATAGACCTCGAAGGTCCTACAGCTCCGGATACATTCTACTATCCGCCTAACCAGTGGGTTACTTCGGATAGTTTCCAGATAATCACCTGTAATATTTACGATCAGATCGGTTGTGTCGATTACGACCAGAACGTCGACGTTTCGGGGTCCGATCCGTGGGCTCTCTATCACCGTACTTCCGGTATTTATGCCGGTTCGATGGATCAGGAAGCACGCATTTGCGTTAACCTGAAAGTACGTGGTTGTGATGGAAGTTGGCACCCATATTACCATAGTACTATGGGCACCATTCCTGACGGAGCCAATTTCTGCACAGGCGATCCCGCTATAGGTGCGGTTCTCGACCTGACAAAGAAAGTCAACGAATGGGGTCTCAGGGTTACCTACGATCCTTATCGCAGACTTCCGACTCAGGCAAGATTCCGTCCCGGCGACAAAGTTTGTGTAACCGTTTACGCATGGGATAACGCAGTAGCCGACTGCCAGAGTGAAGATGGTGTTGCTCCTCCTTGGGACGATGAAAACGATCCCTGGATTGGCAGCGATGATCTGTATTGCTCCGGCGGCGATGTTTCGCACACGGTCGATTACGAAGTCCCAAGCCGCAACGAAGGTTACGACAGACTCGATCCTGATATGCTTTATTACACTCAGAGACACATTGCTCGTTGGAGCTTCTTTGTGGATATTCATCCGCCTGTGTTTGTCGAGGGTAATATGGAGCAAACTTGTAATGACACCATGTATTTACACTTCACCGATGTTTCGGCGAATGTTCACGGTGTTTATTGCGACAATTGGGTTGCTAAGATTGGTGAATCCCACGGCGAATTGGTCGAGGGCGCAGACATCATGCTTATCTTCACCGACACTCTTACCGAGCCTGGTGTTACTCATGTTGACACCATCCTCTATCAGGACATGAAATATGGCGATATTCACGTGGATTATCATCAGATTCCGGGAAGAGAATATCAGTATTATTATGCTGAACTCAAACCGAATCCCGATGATGAGCGTGGCGCTATGTTACTACTTTATGGTGACGGCACCGATGCTACCTGTCATTTCTTCCAGCCCTACGATCACGTAGAGTGGGAACTTTATGCAGGCGATAGCCCGGATGTCCCCTGGTATCCTGCAACCCAGCGTTGTGTTTCTGGCGGTTGCTACCGTTGGTGGCATACTATAGATCCATATAGCTCCATTACCAGTACCTTCATGGCCTGGCGTTATGGAACACATGATTATACAGGACTAAATATAGATACTCTGGATTGGAGTTTCTGGAAAGATATTACCTATAACGATTATGAGAACCCGAACTGGGATCTTATTCAGACCGGTAATTTCGACATCATTCCGGAAACATGGTTGAATATGGTTGAATGGTTTAATGATGAAGCATACGATGCTTATTGGACCGCTTCCACATACAACTATCCTCCAGACCTCAAGGGTACTTATAGTACTCTGAAAGCCTGTTGGAGTGGTTGGTTTGACAGCTACGCCCCGATTTATGAAGAGGGCGACGTCGCAGTTTATTCTGAGATGGAAAGCTGCGACCCGTACGTAGGTACATGGGTCAATGACCTCAACTTCATCGTTACAGAGATTTACACCTGCACAGATTCCATCGTTTGGGAATGTCTTGCTGGTTCCGATCCAGATGACGATACTCTGATGGGACGCACTCCTCACGTAACCCTCGATCTTTATGATGCAGAGGGAACCCACGTGTGGACAGTCGATGAATGGTACGATTGCCACTGCAGTCCTTGCTTCCTCCACTATTATCCGGCACGCACCGGTTGTGTGGATTGGGGCAGATTGCACATTGGTCCTATGGATCAGACCGAACAGTGGTTATACACTATTCGTAGAATCGACACTCTTGAAACCGATCCTGAATTGGTTACCGATACTATAGTTGGTTGGCAGCATGAGGATAGCCTGGTTGTCACGTTTACCTTCACGGTTCGTGAGCCTAACTACTTCGGCGAAGCTGACAACTATGTAAAACATACATTCAAATGGTTCTATCAGGTAGATATGCAGCCGCCTACGGCCGAATGGCGCGTGCCGGATGCTACTACCGGTTACGATGAGGTAAATTGTTATCTTATCCACGACTCGAACCACACAATTAGATTGAGACTGGAAGACATCTACGACGCAAACGTAGGTTGTGCTCCTGGAACTCTCATGGCTCCTAATTGGACTACCGCATGGCCGATTCCGGCTGTCGATCCTTGCTCCGATTTCGTGAAATATGAGATGGGCACCGCTTATGACGTGGATGCCGGATTAGTCTGGAATCCTAGCACTCATTATCTGTGGTCGAACGAAGGCTTCGAGATTCACAACTGTGCTCCCGAAGATTACGTTGCAGGCACCATGGATCTGGGTACTCCTGGAATCGACGTTTATCACGGTCTCGATCGTACAGGAGCCACACCGGTTCCGATGGAAACGCATATTGACATCGATACGATTTTCGTAGCCGATAGTCTTTATGTTGAAGCCATAGCTCAGGACCGCCTGGGTAACTGTGCCAAGTACACCAGCGCTAAAGTCGGTATCGACAATGGCCTGCCCAAGATCAAGGGCTTTGCCCTTTCAACTCTGGCAATGGATACCCTGGGAACGGATTCCACAGGCACGCCGATTCTCGGCGATCCGTACTTCCAGAACTGGGACGACAATCTGTTCAAGCTCCCGTGGGAAGTTCCGGATCAGGATAGCCTGGTTGGCATCTATAACTTCAGTCCTGTTTGCACCGTATTCGTACGTATATGGTTCAACGACAATATGGATATGCGTGAAGCCGACCACCTTTCAGGTCATATCGTAAGATTCCAGCCTGAGGGTTGGACACACTGGTTCCCGGTATTACCGCTGGAAACAGTTACCGCTGGTCCGGGTGGACTGGTTTATCCGTTTGCCCAGTACTATGTGGACTATAGCGAGACCGACGTCTTTGACGCTCGCCGTCGTCCAGATCACGGTGGAATAAGAGATGAATCCATACCGTCAGGTACGATGGAATCTCTGGACGCCGGTTGGAACAGCGACAGAGAATGGATCGGATACATGGTTCTCGCTGGTGAAGGTGCTATGGACGGTATCGCCAAGCTCAGAGTTCAGGGCTTCGACGATAACGCCGGCAACTATATGATGCCGATGGATCTGCCGTTACGCATAGTCACTGGTGAACCGAGATTCATCGATGTCGAATGGCCGAAGATCGACCAGGACGACCCGGCACCCGAAGATGCACTCGTGATTTCCGGTTGGAGCACCCCAAGTGATGACTCCACAGATTGCAGCTTTGTAATCGACCCGGCAGAGCACGACATCACTGGTTACTGGGACGACAGCATGGTCGAAACAGACTCGGTCGTCTTCAAGGTATTCTGGCATGACACTACATGGGCTTCGATCCCTGATGTAGATGCTTACACCTATCATTGGGTAGAAGACAATATGTATTCAGATAATATCTGGCATGTCGGAGAAACCACATGGGTTAGCTTACCGAGCGAAGATCTCGATCTGCTCCACGATTACTATACTACATTAGGTGGACCTACTCTGCCTGTAGTAGATATGGAAATATATGCCACCATCGTTATGGAGGTTTACAGCAGATTCCGTCCGGTTAACCCGTTCATGGAAACAACAATTAGAAATGTACTCATTGATAACATGCGCCCGGATCCAGACCTTACGGATGTTGGCGGTGGTCAGATGGTTCACGGTGAAATGACCGTGCTGCCTTATGGCTCCACCAAACTGAAGCTTTGCTGGACCAATGGCGATGTTGATCAGTGGGATAAGATGGCAGTATGGCTAAGAAGCATTATCGACGGAACGGAATATCCGCTTATTCCTGCAGGCGCACTCGGTGACGAGTATGCAGAAATCGGAAGTTCCGCACCGCTTTATTATGATGGTGCTCTCGATGCCGTATGTCTTGAATACGAAACCTCAGAAGGACTACCTCCGGGAATGTGGACGCTCAGCTGGAAAGCATTCGATGCATTGCACGTAGTCTCAGGGCAGGCTGATGATGGTACGATTACCGATTACTGGTATAACTATCACACAGACTGTGAGTTCTGGGATTGGTCAGATACTCTGTTCATCCCGAGACCTCCGTTCCTAGCTCGTGGAGACAACTTCACCGATGCTATGCATACTGTTGCAGCTAACTATCCTGCTGCTGACGATGCAGACGATATCTTCCCGTGGTGGGATTCCGATATGGAACAGAAATGGCCAGATTGGCCGACCTGGGGTTGGATTGATACAGCTGGTATCGGTGCTATAGATACACTTCCTGATTTCTTTAGAGTAAGTGCTTTCTATCCGCTGGTCCAGGTAACAACCTACAATAACCCGGACATATCTTCCGGCGATCCTGATCCGCTGATGCATCCTTATGTTGAGGCAGGCGGATATATGGGCGACAGCCTGTATGTGGTCATCGAGAAGATGCCCGAAGATTCAACTGTCGAGTACATCGATCTGAATATCGCTGATTACTATGGTGGAAGCATTTCTGGCTCCAACCCTGAAATCACCGTTAGACTAGATGACACCGATCTGTACACATACGTTGCGGATACTACTACCCGCATGTTCTGGGTGTACAAGTGGACACTCGACGATATGGATAACCGTTTCGACGGTTTGGTAGATATTACTGCTACCGAGCACCGTCGTCGCGCAGGCACGACCGATGAATATCGTGACTGGGACAACCACGCTTATATCCTTCTCGATACTTATGATCCTTCCTACAGTGTAGATGTGATCAGAGAAGCTACAAGCACCCCGGCCATGAAATCTATGAACATGGTGGACTATCCCTATGAACCATATATCTATGTGGTTAACGATGATCTGTTCAAACTGAACATCGATTGGGATGAGACTATGTTCGATCCTGGTGTCGATGGCGATCCGGCTGCTTACTTCAATTATGGAGACTATGTGGCGACCAGAATGTATGACAATATGAGATTGTCTATCGATGGTATGCCCATGTACGGTAGCTATGACGATGCTAACGATCATCTGGAGTCGAGACTCTGGGACGATGATAGTGACCTGGATTACTGGGACATTCACCATCCGTTCTGGCGTCAGCCCGACTTCATGAACTCAACAATTAGCCCGAGTAGTTTCGATGACGCTGAGATTACCTACACCTGGGACGATCAGCTCGAATTCTTTGGCGATGACGTTTACTCCTATAATTGGGATGTTGCGGGAGAGCCCGAAGGACTCACCGCTCAGGGTATTACCTACATCCTGGCCAAGGGTCGTGACGCTGCTGGTAACGTCCTCGATTATGAGGAAGCCCGTATCAGCGACGCTGAAGGTAAAGTCGTTCTCGTAGATATCGAAGCTCCTGAAATCTACTCCGATCAAATAATCATCACTGGCGATAACTTCACTGGTTATGCTGGTGCGTTCGATGACAACTATCTCGGCGACAACTTCACCGATATGCTCGGACGTGGCTATGTCTATATTATAGTAAGTCACGACAGTTTGGGTGTCCTCGGTGATACCATGTGGGTCGATGCTTCCGGCGGCGTAGCTACTACTCCGTGGGTTGGCGATTCTCCCGAGCCTGGCGATATGGTCGAAGTTTGCGCTTACGATCTCGCTGGCAACATGACTTGCGAAGATGTTGAAGTAGTACCGGAAGAACACTGCTGTGAATGGGTACTTTGCCCGGACTGGAACCTCCTCGGTATCAGCGTAATGCCCGAAGGTGGCGCCACGGTTGGCGACATATTCGGAACAATGCCCGCTTATACTATGGTCGGTGGTTCTTATGTGCCGCTAGCACCCACAGATCCGCTAACTGGTGGAATGGGTATAGCAATATATCCTGCCGCCTACGAAACTGTTAGCGTTTGCGGTGTTCCGGTAACTGAGTTCAGCGCTGAGCTTGAAGCTGGATGGAACCTGGTTGGAGCACCTTGGGATGACTATGACTTCACCGCTCCTTATGTGACCGGCGATGGAACGATCATTCCTGATGAAACTAGATACTATGAATGCGGTCTGGATTACGTGGAAACCACAGTATTACAGCACTGCAGAGGTCATCTGGTCCAGGCTACCGACGCTTGTACCCTTTGGGTACCCGGTGGCGGCGGCAAGGTTGTTTACACTGTAAAAGACGGTACTTATGAGACTGTCTTTGAAGGTAGATTCCTTACCGATAACACTGCTATCGAGTTCGGTGCTGCCGATGGTGCTACTAATGGCTTCGATGTTGGAGCTGACCGCTATGCAATCCCGGCACGTCCCGGTGAAAACAGCATAGTCCTCGGCGACGGCTTCGATCGCGATTACCGCGGTGTCGAAAATGAGATCACCTGGACATTAAGTGCGGATGCCGCATACAATGTTACAGTTGAACTCACTGGTGACTGGGAAGTCACTTACGACGGCACAGTCATAACCGACGGTCAGGTTATAGCTGTCACTCCTGGCGAGCACAAAGTGGTTGCCGACAGACAGGCTATTCCTGAAGAGTTCGCGCTTGGCTCGAACTTGCCGAACCCGTTCAACGCAGTTACTACTATTAAGTATCAGCTGCCCGATGATGGCAATGTTACCATCGGTGTTTACAGCGTACTTGGTAAGAAAGTCGCTACGTTGGTAGATGGTGAGGTTGAAGCCGGTTATCACACAATCGTGTGGGATGGTACCGACGATGAGGGCAACGACGTTCCAAGTGGTATCTATTTCTATAGAATGGATGCAACTGGATTCAAAGTCACCCGCAAGATGACCCTCATGAAATAAAAATTTAGCGGGAATAAGGTGGACGGCTCAATATTGGGCCGTCCACCAACTAATTGTTTTGTCACATTTTAAAACTGGGATTAAAATTATCGTACATTGGAACATATCTCAAAAAGGGGGTAACATATAATGTCAAAAAAGACGCTTTTTGGAGCCATAGCTATTTTAGCAATATTAGCTGGCTTCGCTGCGGCACAAAGTTGGGAGTATACTATAACGGTCGATCCTGATTTGGTTGGGATGGACCATAATCTTATTTTCGGGTTAACATCCGGCGGAACCGATGGGTTCGATGCTGGATTAGATGTACCTTATTTTACTCCTCCCGATGGAAAGGGAGCTTTCTTCCCAATCAATGATCCTGCACATCCTTCATACGTCAAACTGTCTAAAGACGTAAAAGGATCAGGACCGGAAGATTACGTCTATTGGACGATCAATCTCGAGGGGTATTACCATGTTGATCCAAGATTCGTGCGCTGGGATACTTTAAGTCTTCCCACGGATGGTTTCTTCGATATCGCCGCAAAATCGTTGGCGGATGCTATTGAGGATATTGATCCGGCCGCGTGGGTAAATATGGCTACGGCAGAAGAAATCGAGTTTAGCCCTGTTGAGAACGTTGTTGTACGTTATCTCGATGGTGGACTTCTCGATTCGCTTCCGCCTTATGCAACCGGATTTATTCCTTCTGATGGTTATCCGGGTGCAGAGACAAATACTAATATAGTATTCGACATAGTTGATAACGGCACAGGAGTAGATGATTCCTCAATAGAAGTTTATCTTTGGTACAACGATGACACTACTACTATGGTAGATGTAACTTCGATGATTGCATGGGAACCATTGGTTGGTGGATATAGAGGAACTCTGAGCCCGCTGGAAGGTGAATGGCCGGAAAGCACTATGATTAGTTATTCAGTTCAGGCCTGCGATTTGGCCGATCCAGCTAATTGTATGGCTACTCCCGCCATCGTTAGTTTTACAACGGCATCTACATATCCAGACACTGGATTACCATATTTCGAAAATTGGTATCCTGTTGATGGCGACACCATGGTCGATGCAGATACATGCGTTAGACTGGTTATTAAGGATTCCGATAGCGGAATCGACAGCAGCACTATCGAATTAACTTTCGACGGAGCTGTTATTGATCATGCGGACTACGATATCTATGAAATCGGTTCCGGTTCCGGCTGGTATGCAATTACCTATTGCCCGGCTATGGCCTGGAATTATCTCTATGCTGTATCAGTTACCGCATTCGACAATGCTGGAAATTCTAACATGACCAGTTGGTCATTCAGAACTGCTAATCCTCCTGATTTATCTGAGTTCTCTTATAATCTTCAGGTACTTTCAATCGACGGTGCAGACACCAGCAGAACTAATCTGTATATGGGCACGGACCTTATGGGAACAGAGAATTGGGACGCTGGACTTGATGTTCCTCAGTTCTTATTCCCGGGAGAACCCCGTGGATATTTCCCAATAAATGATCCTACTGCTCCTCCAGGGACAGAAGCTCTTTCTTCAGATATTAGATCGACAGAGAGAGTTGTCCATGATTGGATAGTCGATGTCGGTTACCCCGACGAAGAACTTATACTGAAATGGGACAACGAAAGCCTTCCGCTTTCAGAAGAAGCCACATTCCAGTTTGCAGTCGTGGATAGCGGAATGTATCCTACAGAATATAGCAACATGAGCTTATTCAGCTCAGCGGATTTCGGTCCGACTGAAGTTGTTTACATTAGAATGATACCCGGTACCGTGGATACAATGCCTCCAGTTATAAGAAACATTAGCCACGAAGGGCCTGGAATATATCCGACCGAACCACTCGAGTTCGAGATTGTGGATATAGGTTCTGGGGTAGATGCTACAAGCTTTAGCTTGATAGTAAACTCTTCATTGGTTCCGGAAGCCGATATCACAAGTTATGCGATATCCGGCGGTTACCACTATTCATATATTCCTGATGGTGGATGGGCCGATGTTACCAATTACTACATCGAAGTTGACGCTTGCGATCTGGCTTCCCCAGAAAATTGTATGCACCACGAGTGGAACTTCACCACTACATCCGGCGGATGTGGTCCTGAGTTCAACCTGCCGATTACCTTTACTTGGGGTACTGGTCCCGGCGAAAGCGAAGGTATCGTTTTGGGTATGGATAATGAAGCTACTCCTGGATTCGATGAAGGACTTGACTTAATCATGCCGCCTTCTATCGGCGCAGGATTCTACTTCGCAAGTTCTGATCCAGCACCAAGAGACAAACTTGGTACCGATTACAGAAATAACTGCGATTTGGGTAGTATCTGGAAAGTTGGAGTCAATTCTCCTGAAGTTTCGGTTAATGTAGATTGGTCAGCCGGTGCACCTATCTTTGGCGAAGATGACTGGAAACTGTATTATACAGTTCAGTCTATTACCGAACCTGCACCAGATAGACCTGTTTCTGATCCGGCAGCATGGATGGGTACTCTGGACACTCTGGAAGATATCGTTTATAACAGCGCTACCGAGATTCTATACTTCTCTTACGATCTTTATGGAGAAGCAAGAGAGATGTTCGATCTTTACGGTAACGTAAATGTCTTTGGAACAGAGGATAACAGCGGTGTAAACGTCCAGATTACTGCTGGACCAAGCCGTGTTACAGATTCGCTTGGCGACTATCTCTTTGAAGACCTTCTGGTCAGAGAAGATCCATATATCGTAACATTCACACTTGCAGAATATACTACTGTAGTAGAGACCGTAACTTCACCAGACAGTGGTGGCGTGGAACTCAACATTACCATGTATCCGCCATGTCAGAGTGTTTCGGGTAATATCACTCTCGAAGGTTCCGCCACGTTTGGCGTAGGCGTTATGCTTTATGAGGGCGATTTCACTACGTTGTTCGGCGAAGAAGTTACTGCATCGACGGGTAACTACGAATTCCCATGTGTTCCTCCGGGAGATTATTGCATGAGAGTTAGCTATCCCGGTTATGCGCCGTGGGATACATGCTTCAGCGTTTCCACTTCGGATATAACCATCGATTACGATGTGGTCCCCGTATTGGTTAACGTTTGCGGTGTTGCACATCTCGATGGTGTTGCAGCTGAAGATATCGCTATAAGCGTTGATGGCACTCCAACAACTGTAGTATCCGATGCTTCGGGTAATTACTGTGTTGATATATATCCAGGATTGCACACTATTTGTGGTAACTATCCCGGATACGAAGAAGATTGTCAGACGGTTAACGTACCTGATACTTCTACTTCACTGGGCGGAATAGACCTGGATCTTACCGCCGGCACCGTGGATCTTACCGTTATGGTCGATCTTGGATGTGAGCCTTCAGACGAGTCTGGCGCTAGCGTCACTCTGGTTGGAGTTGGCACCCAAACCACACCCACAAGCGGTATGGTTAGATTCGAAGGATTAGCGCACGGGATGTACACGGTTAATGTGGAAGCAGAATATCACAAATCAGCGGTTATCGATAGTATTGATCTGGTTATGAGCGATACTGTTGCGGTTACGCTTTGTTGCCTTGACCCGGTTACTGGATTCTCGGTTGAAGGCGAACATGTAATGCGCCCGACTACTGAACCACTTTCGATAGATCTCAGCTGGACAGAGCCTGACTCAGTATGTTCGGTTCCAGACAGCTACTATATTTATAGAGCAGACTTCCCGTTCTACGATGCTGGATTACCCGGTGTCGAGGAACTCGATGTGGTCGCCAGAGGCATAACAACCTACAGCGATGAAACCGTCGAAGATGGTGCTCACTATTATTATGACATCAAAGTCAAATATGCTGGCGATGGCGAATGGTCGCCGCTGGCAGGTAATCAGGACACAATGTCCAGCACACATGCAGATACCACGGACGTCCTCATTGTCGATTGGGACAATGGAGCAACTCCGCTGGTTAGTAGCGTCGGTGTTGGAGAATGGTGGGAGAGTATGCTCACATCTTCAGGATTGGGTGTGCCTTATAGTGTAGCCATTACCGATGATGATGCTACAAACCCGTTAGAGGGTTATAATCTCGATGATTATACTCTGGTAATTGTGGCTCTTGGAATTAACGATGCCGATAACACTCTGTTACCAGGCACTGCGCTTTCCAAGCTGGATGCTTACAGAGCTACTTCGGGTAAGAAACTTATAGTTGAAGGTCCAGACTTCGGCGAAGATTATGACGGAGATGGATTCTTCGATAATCTCGGTCTCAATCTTGCCGGTCCCGGCGATGTTGACACGAACGTCACCAAGATTTGGGCTTCCAGCGAATTATGGTCGAATCTCTGGATAGAGTTCGATTATGCAGCTGGTTCACAAGCAGATCGCTATGTAGATATCCTCGCGGCTGTAGGTTCCAACACACAAGCCATTGGTTGGGATCAGGATACAATTCCGCGTATATTCTACTACAATGAAGCTGGTGCTTCTCAGGCCCTTATCGGTGCGGCTTACCTGGGTGGAATCGTCGATGGTACCGCAGCAATTCATACACAGCTGAGAGCTGCATCTGGCTACTTGAACAAACTTGGAATACCCAATACCGGCATCGAAAACATCGAGGGCGAACTGCCCACAGAATTCGGTCTGGTTAGCGCGTATCCGAACCCGTTCAACCCTGTGACAACTATCAAGTTCGAACTTCCAGAAAACTGCGAAGTCGAACTGGGTATATACGACGTTACCGGTAAGAGAATGGCGACCGTTATTTCAAGATCGCTAAAATCGGGTGTTTACGAAGCTACATGGGATGCCAGTGGATTGCCAAGTGGAGTTTACTTCGCAAGGCTAACCACCGGTAATAAAGCAGCTACTCAAAAATTGATGCTTCTCAAGTAAGTTAGAGTAAATAATAGATATGATAGGCCCTGCCTTTTGGCAGGGCCTTTTGTTATTTGCTAAGAGCTTTCAATCAAATATAACTTGACATTTTGCGCTGATACAATTAACTTTAAATAATTAAAGCTAACAAAAAACCTTAAGTTTATCTTCGCAAGGAGGATAGATGCGAAAGAACACAATTTTTCTAATCTTATTTGCAATCGTTATAGTTTTTAGTGCTATGGCACAGGAGTGGGAGCTGCCAATCGAGGTATATATGCATCCTGATTCAGTTAAGGATCTAATAGCCAAGACCAGCGTTTATGGCTCAGATATGTGGGATAGCGCTAGAATAGTAGGTGGAGATACTATCGAGATCGATAAACCTCATCCCCCTGCACCGCCTAGTGGTTTCTATGCATTTTTCCCGCTGGATGACCCCTCATTTCCATATATTGACAAATTGATCACCGACGCGAGAAGCTGTGGTGAAGATGAAATTGTATGGACTATATGGTGGGGTGGAGCAGGATTCGATTCAGTTTATGCTTCATGGGATCCGGCTGATATTCCTTCTGGTGGAACTATGCAAATTGCAGCTGTAGTCGTTGGAACACCTGATTCTCTGGTGGATTGGTCTTCAGCAGTGGATATGAGTTCAACAGATGTAATAGGCGGTCATGGTGCTATGAATTGGTTCAAAATGCGCTATGTTTTTACTCCTCCCGATGTAGATACGATTCCGCCGTATTTCACTAACTGGAGTCCAGCCGACGGTGCCGTTGATGTCCCGGTTTCAACCGATGAGCTTTGTGTGGACATTATGGATGCAATGTCACCAATCGATGAGAGCACAATAAGCTTAAATATAGCTGGTATAGATGTACCATCCATGTTTTTCGATATCTCACCTATTACAGATGGTGTCATACTATGTGTTAATTCAACCGGTTTATTTACTCTTCCTCCGGGATCGACTATAGTCAGTATTGTATGTGCTTCGGATACAGCCGGAAATAACGCATGCGATACCGCATCTTTCACTGTGGAAGACACCTTAACACCATATTATTGTGTTGAAGGAACGGTTACTCTGGTTGGGGAAACAGATTATTCAGGCAGCATAGTTATGCTTGGCGCTTATCACGACACCACCGACGCTTCTGGATATTATGTTATATGTGCTCCGGAAGGATCTTACAATATGTATGCTTTCCAGGATGGATTTACTGCTGATTCTTCAGATATCGATCTTGATTCTGATATGACTCAGAATTTCACTTTGAGCCCGACTTCAGGAGAGATTTCAGGTATAGTAGAGCTGGATGGCATGAGTGATTACTCGGGAAGTATCGTTACAGAAATTGGTTCAGGAATAAATGCAACCACCGACGCATCGGGAGCTTATTTGCTAGAGGATGTTCCTTTGGGTGCTGTTACTATAGTAGCAAGCCATTCTGGATTTACACCGGATACGGTGGAGATGGTTCTGGATAGTGTGCTTACAGATGTCGACTTTTATCTATTCGGTGTACCTGTATTCTACACGGTCGATGGTACAATTACTCTTGAAGGAGAAACAGATTACTCTGGTATCGAAGTTATCCTCACAAATAGTATTTCTTACACGGATACAGTTTCTACCCCGGCTTCTGGAGACTACTCTTTCGCTATGGTCGAGCCTGGAGTTTACGATCTTACCGCATCCAAATCTGGATTCGAAGATCTGGACACATCGATCACCGTTTCAGCCGATGTTAGCGTTGATAGAGAGTTAGCAATCGAAACCGGACCTACTTTGAATCCGCCTTCGAATTTGCAATCTACAACCAGACCTTGCTGGGCAGGAGCGTTCAATCTGGTTACCTGGGATCCGCCTATGCAAGCCGATACGGTGAAACTCGCCCATTGTAGTGCTCGCGGTTACGGAGATACTAATTGGGGTGGTTTCTCAATGTATTACGGCTATGGAAATATCGGTGGTGGTTATGCAATGCCATTCGTAGCACCCTCAACCGGAATGGATCTGGTTAAGGTGAGAATGAATATACATCCGTATTCCTACGGAATTACCACGGAAATTAATGTTTGGGGAGAAGCTGATTCTGGCGGACCGGGTGCAGTTCTTTATAATGAAGTTGTTACTCTTAACGATACTGTCGATGGTTGGGCTTATATTGAGATTCCAGCTCTGGATGTTGGAACAGATTTATTCTATGTTGGATGGATAGATCAAGCTGCCAGCCCAAATAATGTATATTGTATGTACGATTACACCAGCCCGGATACTCTGGCATGGGTGCATTATTCGTACGATAGTAGCTGGAGTTGGGAAGGCACCAATGTGGATATGGCCGACGGCGATTTCGCTATCGAGTGTTATCTCGATGGTGGAGCGCGTTCGGAAGAGATTATCAGACCGGGCAGAGAGGTTTACGACAGAGCGAAAGTCCGTAGACCCCAAGCTGCTATTAACGCTGAATTCAATCATAATTTCAAACCTGCTATTCTGGAAGGCCCGTTTGTGGATCTTGAAGATGCAGAAATTGCAAGAACTCGTCCAGCTGAAGCACCTACTGCTTATAGATTATATCGCTCGACTTCGAGCTTCACCGATACAGCTTCTGCAACATTCGTAGCAGAACTGGCAGACACAATGCCTTATTATCTGGATAACGACGCAATAGACGATGTTATTTACTATTATGGTATGGTAGCGGTTTATTCCAGCGGTATGAGTGATCTTTCCAATATCGCCGTGGGTTACAACCGTAATCCACCTGCAGGAACTAATGTGCTTCTCGTGGATTGGGGTGGAGGAAGACAGATCGAAGAAGATCTCGGTTGGGAATGGGATCCCGGCGACAGTTTGCTTGAGCTTCTCGAGAACGCAGGATACACCGGAGATTCCGTTTATATCACTGGCGAGCAAGAAAGGCTTTACGGATATCAGTTCGTCGATCCAACTACCGAAGCTCTGGATTATGAACTGGTAGTTATTTCCTGGAACCCGCTCTCGAGCAGCGGATTCCTCGGCCCAAGACCTCGCGGACCGGAATGGCGTAAGCTTAGCGATTATGTTAGGCACGGTGGAAATCTAATGATAGAAGGCGCTGACGCGATGGAGATCCTTTCCGCTGATGGTTATACAACAAACCAGTACGATTCACTCTATTCACTGTTTGGAGTGAGTTTCATGGATGGTGGATGCAATAGCCTTGATAGCGGTAATGTCCGCGAATTGGACGGAGTCGCACCGCTGTTTGTCCCGTCCATACATGTTGATTATTCACTCTCCGGGACATCGTCGAGATTTATCGGCGATTACGGCGTAGATGAATTCGAACATGCCATGGGTTCAGGCGGAACTACGGTTCTCAATTCGCAGTTGATGAGCCCCATGCCTCATGCCAGCACCGGCCGCGGTGTATGGAATGACGGCACTGTCGGCGGTGTAAGTTACAAGACTTACGTACAGTCGGTTTATCTGACTGCGGTTATCGATCTACCGGGTGCAACCAAAGACATGATGATGCAGGAAATCCTGGAAGGATTCGGCATGTGGGATAATATTTCCGAGACAAAACCGGGTAAACCGGATTTCGTCACGCTGAACGGAAATAAACCCAATCCATTTAATGCCGCTACAGAGATTTCTTTCGAGCTGAGAGTAGGCGAGGAAGTCGAACTTTCCGTGTACGATATGCTCGGATGCAAAATCAAGACACTCGCCAGTGGGCAATTTAGCGCTGGTAGTCATAGTGTCATTTGGGATGGAACTGATAATGCGGGCAATCAAGTCGAAAGCGGAGTTTATTTCGCAAGAATCGATGTCGGTTCCAGGGTTGTGTCAAAAAGAATGTTCTTACTTAAGTAGTAAAATAGAAACGGGGACTTGAATATAAGTCCCCGTTCATTTTTGTTATATCAAATTTGTGGTTTTAACCCTCAATAAAGGGGGAGACAATGAATAATAAGCTTGTCTTTCTTATCTTGACAATCCTAATTATTGCTGTTGTGGCAATGGGAGAATCCTGGGACGCAGATATCAATCTGTCCTGCGGTTCTTCTTCTGTGTCCGTGAGTTTCGGCGCTATTGATGGCGCTGCGGTGTTGCTTGATTCAATGGATGAAGTAATACCGGTCGCTCCGCCAACAGGTTCATACGCCTATTTTGAGTTGGACGACCCGGGCAATCCATATATCACAATGTTATCCAGAGATATTCGCCCTGATGATGGCGATAGCAGTCTGTGGATTTTACATATGGATGGCGGCACAATGGCTCAAACAGCCACCTGGAATTCCTCGGAATTACCTCCTGGAAGTTTCATGGTTGGCGCTCATTATCCCGGCGTTGAAATCGAGACATGGGTGAACATGAAAACGGAATCTTCTATTGAATTTTGGCCTGCCCAGATTCTGGAGATCGTTTATACGCCCACCGGTTATTTGCCCGATGGCGATCCGGAGTTCTCCGAATGGTATCCGGCCGACGGCGCAACCAGCGTCCCGGTTAATACAACCATCAGATTTAATGTTACCGATGAAGGAAGCGGAATCGACCCGTCGAGTATCACTCTTACAGTCGATGGCACCGATGTTAGCGCCGATCTGGAATTGACCGCTATCACCGATGGTTATCGAGTGGAATACGAAGCTAGCCCACCTTTAGCAGGTGAAAGCTGGATTTCGGTTATCGCTCAGGCTTCAGATAACGCATCGCCGGCTAATACCGCGGATGATGTTATCGCATTCCGTACCGGAGAATCCATTTCACCGGTATTATGGGAGTTCCCTTTCACTGCTTATACTGTCGATTTAGCCGGTGATACCAGTGATATGGCCCTTTCACTTGGTGGAGATTACGCTGCAAGCACTGGTTTCGATATGGGATTGGATATTGTTTATCCTGTGCCGCCACCTTTCGCTTTTTATGCATATTTCCCGCTTGATGATCCATCTTATCCACTCTATAACAAGCTGATAAGAGATATCCATGTGGCTTCCAGCATAACCGATACATGGCGAGTGCTTTTCGGCAATGTGGATGCAACCATAGGTGTTGAATGGGAAGACGAAGATTTACCCACGGACAAGCTTATGTACGTTGCTTATACATTCCCGCCATTTTTCCCTGAGGACGGCGACTGGGTTGACATGACCACTATCGACCATGTGGAATTTGGCCCGGGAAGACAGGTATGGATTAAGGCTGTTAGTCCGTCGGGAGATACTGTTATGCCTCGACTGGTTTTCACAAATCCTTCCGATGGCGAAACTGGAATTCCTGTCTCCACCGATATTGTAGCTGGAGTTATGGATCTAGAGAGCGGAATAGATACTTCAACTATCGCTATGTGGATCAATTCGACCGAAGTTACCGATATGATAGAATTTGCTTTCTCCGGCGAGACCACCTTTGTTACATATACTCCCGAAGAAGATTTCGATCCTCTGACTACGGTCGAGGTTCAGCTTCAGGTTGGTGACATGGCAGATCCGGCAAATGTTATCAACTACAACTGGAGCTTTGTAACTGGTTATTTCCTCACTCCTACATGGATAGAATCTCTTGCTGTTTGGACTTCCGAACCGGGCGAGCCGCTAAGACATTTCGCTTTGAATTTCGGTGCGGATATCGACGGTACGGATCTATTCGATTACGGACTGGATCAGCAGATGCCGCCACCTCCACCGGGTGATACTCCATACGGATATTTCCAAATTGCGGATACTTTCTGGAATGAACTTGCCAGAGATATTAGATATTCCGAGGATGACGATATTCTGTGGAGCGCTATGATATTCAGAATTTCACCTGTGGGTGGAACCGCAAACTGGATTAGCTGGGATCCGGAAGGCCTTCCCGAGGACGGCAGTTTCGATATCGCCTGGCTGGTTAGCGAAACCGATACGATCTGGGAGAATATGCGCACATTGAACAGAATCGATATTACTTCACCGGGCAATTTGCTCATTCATTTTGTGCGCGGAGTACCCACATATTGTATAGCTGGAACAGTTTTTGCCTCAGATGATGGAGTGTTAGAAGGTGCGGTTGTGCAGGTTGGTGATTCCGGCGAGTTAGTGGATACAACAGATGAAGAAGGAACATACCAGATATGCGATGTCCCCATGGGAGAACATACGGTTGTTGTCTCTGCGGAAGATTATTTCTCGGATACGGTAGATGTCGCTTTCGATGACAATATCAACCGCAATTTCGAACTGGATCCGTTGGTTACACCTGAAGGAGATGTTTTCGGTGTTGTGTCTTGCGATGACGACGGAAGCCCCGAAGGTGCTATGGTCATCCTTGGTGATGACACCACTTATGCCGACGAGACCGGTTATTATATATTCGAAGCAGTGCCTTATGGCGGTTATACCATGAGTGTATCACTGGATTTCTATTCAATCGAAGAGCGTGATATCACTGTGGATGAGCCAGACAACGAAGAGAATTTCACTCTGGAACGTCAGACCGGAAGAATCGTGGGTACTATCGAACTTTCCGACGATCCACCAAATCTGGCCGGAACCAGTATCGAGATTCTGGAATCGGATATCCCAGTTGCATATACTAACGCTTCGGGCTTCTACCTGATGGCAGATGTTCCCTACGGAGAATACGATATTAGAATCAGCCGCGATGGCTATACAACTCTGGATACTAATTTCACTTTGGTAAATCCTGAAGACACTCTCGATGCAGAGTTGATAGCGGGCACCGGATTGAATCCTCCGCGTGATTTATCCGGTGACGGAAGCTATCCAAACAGAGCGGTTATCCATTGGGAATCACCGGAACCGAGCAGCGCTACTCTTCTCGGATATAATATATATAGAATCCGTATGATGAGCGACGATACTCTGGTGGGGTATGTTTCAGAGCCGTTCACCAGTTTCGTGGAATGGAATCTGACCAACTATATTCCATATTCTTACGCGGTTACCGCTGTTTATGTCGAAGGTGAAAGCGAACCGGTAGGACCGACTATGGTTTGGATTAGCCCGAGTGAAGCCGACGATATCTTTATATGGGATTTCGACAATGGCGCTATGCTTGCCGAGGGTGGAGTTAGAGATGAGGCCGATTTCATGAGAGCTACTCTTGAATCGTTTGGCGAATTCGATGTTGTGGTATCCGGTCAGGATGCGAACATCAATGAAATCGACCTATTCGAATACCGCGCGGTTATTCTGATAACAGGTGTGGAAGATGCCAGCGATCAACTTCCAAATTTCATGAGCTGTAATAAATTAGCTCAATACTTGGCCGCAGGTGGAAGAGTCTATGTTGAAGGAGCCGATTTTGGTTATGACTTCGGATCTACTGTCGCTCATAACGCCAGAAAGAGGTTGTTCAGATTATTTGGGGTTACATTTGCCGATGACGGAGAACCTCAATCCACGGGCAATGTTACCCATCTGGAAGGCTCCGATGTTGGATTCTTCACATCCGGACCTATCGACGTGGAATATTTCTATCGCTCGATCGCTGACCATCGCGTGGATGAGTGGGGAGATTCGGTTGCAACTCCAGTGCTCGAGTCTCAGGAGTCGCCACCCCCGGAGGTTTCCAGAACTCGTATGGCTTATTATACAAATAATAATTCGCGTTCGGTACTCTCCAGTATCTATCTGGGAAGTGTTGTCAATGGCGAGGGCACATCCACTAAAGAATACATGGTGGCCGCAGTAATTAATTATCTACTGGGCACGGATGTTATTCCTCTGGTTGAAGAAAAGGGTAGCGAGTTGCCCGAACAACTTGCAATTACCGCCAGCCCGAATCCTTTCAACGCCAGCTGCGAACTGAAAGTTTTCGTGGATAGACCGGGTAACATTAATGTGGATATTCGCGATATTACTGGCAGAAAGCTGATTACTCTGGCTGATGAGCAGGTTAAACAAGGTGTTTATACTGCGAGATGGGATGGCAAAGACAACTCTGGCAAGGCTTTGCCTTCGGGAGTTTATTTTGCGACCATGAGAATCGGTGGCGAACAGGTGAGCACGAAATTAATGCTTCTTAAATAATCGTGAAGGTTAGATCAGAACTGAAAAAGGTAGCTTGTGAAAACAAGCTACCTTAATTTTTGCTTTTTTTATTGACAATAAAAAATATTTTGTTTAATTGTGCAACGGATAGAGTATGAATATTAAATGTATAATAGGTCTGGGAAATCCCGGAGATAAATACGCGAAGAACAGACATAATCTCGGTTTTATGGTTGTGGATGAAGTGGCTCGAAGATACGCGGCGAAATTTCGTCCGGGAAATGGAGACTATTATTACACGAAAATCAAATTTGAAAACGGTTTGAATGCCTATATGGTAAAACCCACTACTTTCATGAATCGGTCCGGAATTGCCGTGTTGCAGGTTGCCGAGACCTACGATCTGGTTCCGGAAGAGATTCTGGTTGTGTGGGATGATTTCGAGTTGCCCTTGGGGCAGATACGAATTCGAAAAAAAGGATCCGGCGGTTCTCATAATGGAATGAACGATGTGATTCAAATGCTGGAGAGCGACAGAATACCCAGAATGAGATTGGGAATTGGGAAGGCTAATGAGGAATTCGAAGCGGTGGATTTCGTTCTGTCGAATTTCGAAGAATCGGAATTGAAAATGCTGGAAAAAAGTATAAATTACGCCGCGGACGCTGCGGAAAGTGTTATTTGTAATGGACTCGATGTAGCGATGAATAAATATAATATGAGGTTTCAACCCGAAATAAATAATAAGGAGAGTTAAATGATTTCCTTCGTGCCCATTATTGGATTTATCGGACTTATCCTGGCGGGCTTTTTATATCTTTATGTTAAAAAGCAATCACCGGGAAACGATTTGATGAAAGAGATTTCGGCCAATATTCGACATGGGGCTATGGTCTTTTTGCGAAGGGAATACTCTGTTTTGATATTCTTTATAGTTGCCGTTTTCTTGTTGATATTTTTCGGGCTTAAAACCAAAGCGATGCCTAATCTTGGCAGAAATACTTCACTGGCCTTTTTAGCCGGTGCCGGATGTAGCATGCTGGCCGGTTATATCGGGATGATGAGTGCTACAAACGCCAATTCCAGAACAAGCTGGGCGGCGAAAACTAGTGGCGTTGGTATGGCCTTGAGAGTCGCTTTTTTTGGTGGAAGTGTAATGGGTTTAGCGGTTGCAGCTCTTGGGTTAATTGGAGTGGGAGTTCTGTTTATAATTTTTGGAGATGCCAAAAACGCAGCTGTTATCAACGGATTCGCCATGGGCGCAAGCTCTATCGCTTTATTCGCAAGATTGGGTGGAGGTATCTATACCAAGACCGCAGATGTCGGCGCTGATTTAGTAGGCAAAGTTGAAGAGCATATCCCGGAGGACGACCCGCGCAATCCAGCTACTATCGCCGATAATGTTGGCGACAACGTAGGTGATGTGGCCGGTATGGGTGCGGATATTTTCGAAAGCTATGTGGGAGCTATAATCGCCACAATATCTATCGCAGCTACAGCAACACCCGGTGTTTCTAAAATTATCGCTACACAGGCAGACAAGATTGGCTTCATGGGTTTTCCGCTGGTGGTTGCCGCGCTTGGTATGATAGCCAGCATTGTTGGAATTTTATCTTTGAGGCTTCTGGAGAAAATATCACCCGCTGCCGCACTGAGGTATAGCACCTATATTGCTAATGTTTTTCTTTTTGGCGGAGTAGCTTTGTTCGTACATTCAACCGGTATGAAATTCAACGTTTTCTGGTCGATGTTTGCCGGAACTCTGGTGGGTATGGCTATCGGATATATCGCAGAATTCTATACCAGTAAAAAACCTATCCTTACAATCGCTAAAGCCAGTCAGACCGGCGCGGCTACAAATATTATCAGCGGTATAGCTATTGGCCTGGAATCGACAGCGTTGCCGATTCTCTCTATTGGGGTCGCTATCTATGCGAGTTATATGCTCTCCGGATTATATGGAATTGGAATCGCCGCAGTGGGCATGTTGGCTACGGTGGGAATTACCATGAGTGTGGATGCTTATGGCCCGATCGCCGACAATGCTGGTGGAATTACCCAAATGAGTGAGTTAGGCGACGATGTGCGAAAGATAACCGACAACCTGGACGCGCTGGGTAATACAACCGCCGCGATGGGCAAGGGTTTCGCAATTGGGAGTGCCGCGCTTACCGCGTTAGCGCTTTTCTCTGCTTATGGTCAGGCAGCAAATCTTAAGGTTATCGATTTAATGGGACCGAAAGTGGTTATCGGATTACTTATCGGTGGAGCTGTGCCATTTTTTGTGGGAAGTCTAACGATGAGAAGTGTGGGCAAAGCCGCTTTTGAGATGGTTCGTGAAGTACGCAGGCAATTCAAAGAGATTGCCGGCTTGAAAGAGGGCAAAGCCAAACCCGATGTTAAAAGCTGTATCGATATCTCCACTAAGGCCGCCTTACGCGAGATGGTGTTACCCGGATTAACCGCATTTTTGGCACCAATTATTATCGGATTCACCCTGGAAGCGGAAGCTCTTGGTGGAATGTTGGCCGGGGCTACATTGAGTGGTGTTACTCTGGCTTTATTTATGGCCAACTCGGGTGGGGCATGGGATAATGCCAAAAAACACATCGAAGACGGAAACTTCGGGGGCAAAGGCTCTCCAGCCCACGATGCTGCCGTGATCGGCGATACGGTGGGCGATCCATTTAAGGATACAGCCGGACCATCAATGAATATTCTCATAAAGCTGATGAGTGTGGTTAGTTTGGTATTGGCTCCGATAATTGCTAAATAGGCTTTTAAAAGGCATTATTGTCTTGATATTCGCGGAATATTATTTATAATGAATTAGTTATCTAATGATGAAACATGAACGGCATGGCCCTTCACCATGCCCCATCTTTATTTTAAGATGGCCCAGGTTCCGAAGGAGGATGAATGGAACAAGAACGAAGAAACTATGAGTTAGCAGCTATCTTCGATTCTGAGATCGAAAAAGCTGAGCTTGATTCCCACATCGCCGAAGTCGAGAAGATCGTTAACGGCGCAGGGGGAACTGTATCTGTAACCGATAATTGGGGTATGCGAGATTTCGCTTACCCAATCAAGAAAAAAAGAAGCGGCTATTACGTATTCTATTATTTCGATGCGCCGGCTGAAACACCTCACAAAATCAGAGATATAATCAAGCTGAAAGAGGATGTTTTAAGGCATATGATCGTAATAAGTAAAACACCGCCACCGGAAAAAACCACTATCGGAGATATAGAAAATGAGCAAGAAGAAGTCTAAGAATAGAAGAAGCAAGAGAAAGTCGTATAGATACGGAAAACGGAAAAAGTGCCGTTTTTGTCAGGACTCGAGTTTGGTTATCGATTACAAAGATGTCAAACTTCTCCAGAATTACATGTCAGACCGAGGTAAGATAGCCGCCAGAAGAGTTACCGGCAATTGCGCCAAACATCAAAGAGAATTGGCTAGAGCTATCAGAAGATCGAGATTCCTGGCTTTAGTGCCATATACCGTCGATATTTATAGGTAGGAGGCTAACGTGAATATTATTCTAACAGAAGATGTTTATAATTTGGGAGTAGCCGGAGATGTTGTGGAAGTAGCCAACGGTTATGCACGCAATTATCTTATTCCCAGAAATATGGCAGTCAAAGCGACCAAAGGTAATTTAACAAGAGTCGAACAGATCAAAATCTCCAGATCTAATCGCGAAGAAAAGATTCGCAAGAGTATGGAAGGATTGGCTGAGAAGCTCGAAGGTCTTAGCCTCGATATACCTGTTCAGGTTGGCGAAGAAGATAAAGTGTTCGGCGCGGTAAATCAACATATGATTGTTGAAGCTCTCAGAGCAAAAGGGTTTAATCTGGAGCGTAAAACTATCCATCTGGATGAACCTATTCGCCAGCTGGGTGTTTATAGCGTGGAAGTCCATTTACATTCCGATATTAAACCGAAGATTAGAGTCTGGGTTGTGAGTTCTTAATAGCTCATGAATTATTCGCTTTTTTGGAGGTTTATACTCGCTCATGTGGTAGCGGATTTTCCTCTACAGCCCGATTTTTTATATAAATCTAAGAGCAAGTTGTGGGGGGTCGCTTTGCATGCGGGCATTTTCGGGTTGGCTTCGGTTATCGCACTCGGAAAATATGTCAACCAACGCCCGATTTGGATAGCCGTAGTTAGCCTTACCGTCTTTCACGGAATTGTCGATTACTCAAAATGTACGGTTACGCGAAAGATGGGAAAAGAAAAACTGTGGCTTTTCTTGCTCGATCAGCTGATTCATGTGTTAAGTATTGCTGTGGTAGCTTATATCTTCAGACTGAGAGCGGTTGAACCCACTCCAGGATATGGGCCTGTAAGTTTCGCAGTGATTGCCGTATGGGCGTTACCCATAGTGGTTGTTCTGGCAGGTTCCGATTTATGTAAATCGAAATTCGACTCAATCACTGCAATGGCGGCTTCCAGAAGCAAACTTGGAATGATAGAAAGAGCCGGACTATTTATGGCTTTCTTCGCTATGGGTTGGTTCTGGTTCGGGGCTGTTGTAATAATTCCCAGAATTGTCGGATGGATTCGAGGAAAAAAGATCGGGATAACTCCAGTGATGTGGCTTTTATCTATAGGTTTGGGCTTATTGGCAAAATTGATGATTTAACATGAAATTATTGGAAATCGAAAGTCTTGCTATCGATTCAACAACCAACGATCTGGTTGTGTTGCTAAAAGTTGTGGAAAACAATGAATTGCTGCCAATCTGGATCGGTAACGCAGAAGCTCTGTCTATCGCGCTCGCACTCGCAAAAGTAAAACCTCCTCGTCCACTTACTCACGACCTTATCAATAGCATAATTCAGGGTATGAACGCCAAAGTGGATAAGATTATTATCTCCGCTCTTATAAATAAAACCTATTATGCGCTAATATATCTGCAAACAGGGGAAGAATTAGTTGTAGTGGATGCACGTCCATCGGATTCTATTGCTATCGCGACTCGCGTGAGAGCACCTATATATATGGATGATCAGATTCCTACAGTTAGTGCGGATGAAAATGAAGATAACCGAATCGCCCTGGAGAGAAGATTGCGAAGAATAGAGCCGGAAAGGATCGTGGGAGAATAGATGATCAAAAGATTCAATGGAAAAAAACCGTTTATTGCCCCCGATGCTTTCGTGGCGGAAAATGCTACTTTGATTGGGGATGTTACTATAAGTTCTGGTGCAAGCGTATGGTATGGCGCGGTTCTTAGGGGAGATATCAACAGCATTACTATCGGTGCACGCAGCAGTGTACAGGACAATGTGGTTATTCATGTGGAAGAAGACAAACCCGTAATAGTAGGTGAGGATGTAACTATTGGTCATACCGCGGTTTTACATGGATGCACGGTGGAAGATCGTTGCCTTATCGGGATTAGCTCGGTTGTTCTGGATGGTTCGGTTATCGGAGAAGGCTCGATAATTGCGGCATCCGCGTTGGTTCCCCCGGGAAAAAAGATTAAAAAGCGTGTATTGATGGCTGGAGTTCCTGTTTCTAAGCTAAAAAATCTCACTGATGAAGATTACGAAATGTTAAAACATCACGCTCTTGCGTACGTGGAATATGGAAAACAACATAAGAAAATATAGCCTGATTTTATTGGTTTTGGGATGTGCCTTGCTTTTTGGGGCAGTGAATCCCGAATATGTACGTAGCCAGTTCAATGATGCGGTGGATGTGTTTTGCGCCGGCGATTATACACTGGCCCATAATAAATTTCAGAGTCTTTATATCGATACACCGGGCACGCCCTATTACTCGATAACCTCGTTTATGCTGGCTTTGAGTTCCTATCGAAGCGGCGATTATCAGGCGTCGGCAAATGAATTTGAAGCTTTTATCAGGGATTTTCCCGCCGATGATAAAGCTGGGGTTGCAAGAATTTACGCCGGTCATTCTCTTTACTTTTTGAATAATTATCAACAAGCCGCGCGAGCCTATTTGCTGGGATTCGAAACTTCCGAAACTAATTCACAGGCCGCCCAGGTTTGCAGAAAATCGGCTGAGAATCTTCTCTGGGGATATCTTCCCCTGGATCAACTTGAGATTTTGTCTCAGCACCTGGAGGGACAATCTAAACAAATTGTGGATTATATGCGGGTGAAAAGACATCTCGCGTTGGGCCAATACGCCAGAGCTATGGATATTATCGAGCGCAGCATGGCAGTTTATCCACAGGGAATTTACACGGACAGCCTGCGTGTTCAATCAAACCGAATAAGAAAGCAGCTCGAGGAAAATATCTCTATCGCGGTATTTGTGCCCATTACCGGAATGTATAGCTCCTACGGAAACTCGCTTCTAAATGGGGTGAAACTGGCTTTTAAACAATATAAGAAAAGCAGTGGTAAAAAGATTAATCTGATTATCGAAGACACCAATGCAGATCCCCTGGTCGCATCGGTTGCGGCGCGCGAAGTTATTAGTGGACATGCACTGGTGGCCACAATCGGCCCGCTTCTCTCTGAAGTTGCTGTTCCGTTAGGTGTAATCTCAGATTCTTACAGAATTCCCATTATTTCGCCTACCGCCGCTAAAGACGACCTGGCGAAACTTTCGCCCTTTATGTTTCAGATAAGTACCCCGCCTTCTATTAGCGCAAAAAGAATTGCCGAATATGCGGTAAAAGTGAAAATGATAAATCGTTTCTCGCTTCTGGCTCCTTCGGATAACACTGGCAGAGAAGCCGCAACCCAATTCGCTCTCAAAGTAGAAGAACTGGGTGGAGAGATTGTCAGTAGTGCTTATTATTCGAGGGAAACAATCGATTTCTCGATTCACATGCAGGAACTGAAAAAGCCCTATCTCGAGAATATGCAATATCAGGTAACCGAAGCGGAAACCACAGATTATAGATTCTACAAACCAAACGGCGAGTTGAGGGCCGAGAACGAGTGGATAGTCGATGTGCCGGGGCTATTTATCCCCGCTTATTATGAGGATTTGATCAGTGTTCTTCCCCAGATACCTTTCAATTATATCGATGCGCAGATTTTGGGGGTTAATGGATGGCTGATTAGTGAACTGACCGATGAAATGGATGGAAGCTATCTAGACAGTGCTATCGTGGTTCCGGATAATTTCTGGGTCGATGAAGATGCTCAGGCATTTTCTAGTTTTTCCCGGAATTTCAAGCGGGAATATGGAGAATCCCCCGATAGAGTTGCCGCTTCAGGTTATGATGCCGCTCAGCTTATATGCGAAGGAATATCGCAAGGTGCAATCACTCCGGACCAACTTAGAGACTATCTAGCGGGAGTTTATAGTTATCAAGGGGCCGCAGGTAAAATATCTTTCGATATCTATGGCACCAACAAAGAAGTTAGTTTGATTCAATTTGATAGAAAAGTACCGAAAAGTATCGAATGGAACGATTATGGAAGATAAAAAAGAACCACTTATGACTGTTAAACGCCCCGATGGAAGCGTTCACGAGCTTAGCGTCGAGGAGTTATGTTTAACAAATAATTTGACTTATCAAGCCCTGGTTTCGCTTTTGGTGAAGCAAGGAATAATCGATCCTAAAGCTCTTTTAAATGAAGTAGAGAGAGTTCAGAGAGACCGTCTGGAAAAGAATGAGTGAAGATTCCGAAAATGAAAAAGGCTATTCCTGGGTCGATAAGCCTTCTCAAACACATAAGGCCAGATCCGTTTTCGGTTTGGTGGTAATAATATTGACCGCTGTGGTCATTTTCTGGGCTTCGGATAACAACTTTTTCTTCGGATTTATCGCTCTGGTGCTCATGTTTTATGCATCCGGGAGGTTCTATTTTCCCACAAATTACTACGCTGATGAGATAGGTATCGGCGAAAAATTTCTCGGGTATAGCAGAACCCGTAAATGGGGCGAGTTCAAGCGTGTTGATATCGGCGAGAACGCGGTTTTTTTATCACCATATGAAAAAAAACGAAGGATGGACAGTTTCCGTGGTCTTTTTGTTCCGGTTCCGGATGATAAGACTAAAGAATTTATTTTGAATGAAGTTTACAAAAGAATTGGCGAGAAGGAAGAGGAGTGATCTTCGATGGAAGAGAATTTTTGGAAGGTGGACTGGGATAAAGAATTTGAGACCGAACTTACGGAGGAAGAACTCGCTTTATTCGATAAATTGGCCGAAGAGATAGTTATTCGGCAGATGACCGTGCCGGCTCTTTTGCTTTTGGAAGGATTCAAGCCACTCAATTGGATAGGTAGCCAGTTGATGTTATTCCTGGAGCCAATTACGGTTTATGTCTTGAATATCAACCAGATGCAGGTTTTACGTAGAGCTCTTCAAAAGAGGCTTGCGATGGAAGAATTCATAAAAAAAATTGAAGCTGCTGAAGCGAAACTGAATCCTGGTAAGAAAAAGAAGAACAAAAAGAAAAAGAATGATAATAAAGGAGAAGAGAGATGAAAATAAAACCGGAGGATGTCAATTATATTTTGGCCACCGATTGTGGATCAACTACCACTAAAGCCATTTTAATTGAGAAACAATCTGACGGTGCATATCGTCTGGTGGTTAGAGGTGAAGCCCCGACCACAGTGGAGGCACCTTTCGAGGATGTTACCATGGGAGTTCTCAATGCGGTTACCGAGGTTTCCGAACTTTCTAAGCGAGTGCTGGTGGAAAACGATCAGATACTCAGGCCTTCCGAAAAAGGAAAAGGCTGCGATGTTTATATCTCGACTTCCAGCGCAGGTGGCGGTCTTCAGATGATGGTTGCCGGCGTAGTTAGATCGATGACTGCCAAATCTGCGGAACATGCCGCTCTGGGAGCCGGCGCTATCGTCATGGATGTGCTCGCCTCCAACGACAAAAGGCTTCCCTATCAGCAAATTCAAAGAATTCGGCGTCTAAGACCGGATATGATTCTACTCTCGGGCGGAATCAACGGTGGCACGGTTACTCACGTGGTTGAATTGGGCGAGTTAATCTCCGCTGCGGACCCCAAGCCGAGATTGGGTATCGGCTATCAATTGCCGGTAATTTTTGCGGGTAATATCGATGCCAGAGAAGAAATAGCAAGGATACTGGAGAAGCGCGTTGACTTAAGAATGGTGGAGAATATCCGTCCGGTTTTAGAAGAAGAAAACTTGAAGCCGGCCAGAGAGATGATCCACAATTTGTTTATGGAACACGTTATGGCGCAGGCCCCGGGTTATAAAAAACTCATGAGTTGGACCGACGCTCCTATTATGCCCACGCCCGGCGCGGTTGGCGCTATCATGAAAAGGATTGCCGACGACGAAGATATTCAGGTGTTGGGTGTGGATATTGGTGGAGCAACAACCGATGTTTTCAGCGTGTTCAATAATCCAAGTTACGACCCTATCAAACCGGAGCACGAATCCGAGAATCCCAGCACTATTTTCAACAGAACCGTTTCAGCTAATCTGGGAATGAGTTATTCTATCAGCAACGTTTTTGCTGAGGCGGGAATAGAGAATATTCTGCGTTGGATGCCTTTCGATATGGAAGAAGTGAAATTGCGCAATCAGGTAAAAAACAAGATGATTCGTCCAACCACTATTCCACAGGCCCTGGAGACTCTCATCTTCGAGCAAGCGCTTGCCAGAGAAGCTCTTCGATTGGCGTTCGTTCAGCACTGTAGCTTTGCTACCACTCTTGAAGGAGTCCAGAAAAAACGTACTATTTCCGATACCTTCGAACAAATTGACGAAAACACACTTGTTGACTTGATGGGATTGGATATCCTGATTGGCTCTGGTGGTGTTTTATCTCACGCTCCGAGAAGAAATCAAGCCGCTTTGATGATGCTCGATGCTTTCCAGCCGCACGGTATAACCAAACTGGCCGTGGATTCAATATTCATGATGCCTCAGCTGGGAGTACTTTCAACTATACATCCAAAGGCCGCAACGGAAGTTTTCCACAAAGATTGTCTTATCTATCTGGGAACTGCAATCGCCCCGGTGGGTATAGGCAAACCCGATGAAAATGTCGGCTCGTATAAAATAGAGATGCCCGACGGCAAAGTCCACGAGGGAGTATTACTCTTTGGTCATATGGTGAAATTCGATCTACCGGTCGGAGATACGGCTAAACTGACTTTCAACCCGAGCAGGAAATTCGATGTTGGCAAGGGTAATGGTAAAGAGATTCAAAAAGAGATAACCGGTGGAATAGTGGGAATAATTCTGGATGGCCGTGGTCGTCCAATAGAGATTCCCACGGAAAAAGAGGAGCGAGTCAAAGCTGTTTCCGGCTGGATCGAAGCTCTGGATGTTTATCCTGTCGAAGCCATGAAGAAAATAATTTTATAGGAGTTAAACTATGGGACATGTATATACACCTGGATTGAAAGTTACTGCTTATACTAACGTTAAGAAAAGAAGAATTCTGCCCCTTAAGGGTAAGGTTATGGTCGAAGAAGGTCAGGTTGTTAAACCTTACGATATAATAGCCAGAACCGAACTCCCGGGAAATGTGGATCAGGTCAATGTGGCCAATTTCCTCGGCTGCGACCCGGAAGATCTGCCTAATTTTATTAAGGCTCAACCGGGCGAAGAGATAGAAAAGGGCGCAGTTTATGCCCAGAATAAAGGCCTTTTCGGAACCGGGCTCTTTAAGACGAGCTTGAAGATGCCTTTCAAAGGCACGATCGATAGTATTTCCAAAGTCACCGGAAATATCCTGCTCAGAGCCGAGCCTATTCCGGTGGAGGTTACCGCCTATATCGAAGGCAAAGTGAAGGAAGTTATTCCCGAACAGGGAGTTATTGTCGAATCGAATGCTATGCTAATTCAGGGAATTTTTGGTTTCGGCGGCGAACATTTCGGCGAGATCGTTATTATCGGCGGAGAATCTGGGGAAGACCTAAAGGCGGAGATGATAAAGGATTCTCACAGGGGAAAGATTCTGGTTTGCGGTGGAAGAGTTACTTCAAAAGCATTTAGAAAAGCGGAAGAAATAGGAGCATGCGGTATTATTGCCGGTGGAATCTACGATAGCGATGTTAAAGATATCCTCGGATACGATATCGGTGTTGCCATCACCGGCTCTGAAGACCTTGAAACTACCGTGGTAATTACCGAAGGTTTCGGCGATATTCCGATGGCGGATAGAACCCTGCAACTCCTGAAAGATTTCGAAGGTAGAGAAGGTAGTATCAATGGTGCCACCCAGATTCGTGCCGGAGTAATCAGGCCGGAAATAGTTGTTTTCCAGCCAAAACCACCCGAAGGTTACGAAGAGATATTGGCAAAAAAGATAGGATTAGATCTGGGAAGTCCGGTTCGTGTTATTAGATATCCCCATTTCGGCAGATTGGGTAAGGTTGTAGAGTTGCCGCCAGAATTGAGAGCGCTGGAGAGCGAATCGAAAGCCAGAGTTCTTAAAGTGAAGTTCGATGACGGCTCAGAATCGGTCGTGCCGAGAGCTAATGTGGAAACGATCGAAACTTTCTAGAGGTAATAAAAGTAATACTTGCATAAATGAGCTATACTAATTATCTTGTTGTTCAAATTGGTAGTGAATTTAATCTTAATATAACGTGGCTTTTTAACTCACGCGGATGAAAGGAGTCAGGATGCACATTCCCAGGGCAAAAGCTATATCGATTTTTAGTTTATTGCTGTGTGCCTTGATATGGCTTGGCACTTTGGGGTGCGCGAAGGAAGTCGCCGAACCATTCGAACCGACTGATATTCAAGTGGTCGATATACCCATGGATAACGGTTCAAATGTGATTTTGAAATGGCGACATTTCGCGGCTTCAAGCGCTGTTAAATACGATCTTTATTATTCAACCTCTTCAGATTCGATTGAGAACGACAAACTGAGAAAAAAATTGGAACCTGTTACCAAAACGGTTCAGGTTATCGTTCCTGCGGTGGAAGACTCGGCCGAGTGCGATGTTTGCGCTTTAGGCTATTATGTCGTTCTTCAAGAACAGGAAACTCAGTTGCCTGTTGCTCAGGTTGTTAAGGCAACCCCCGAGAATGAAGACTCACTGGCCGAAATCGGCGAGAAAATAATCAGGGTCGAACATGAATTATACCCCTCCGATCAATCTAAAAAAGAGATCTGTCTTGCAAAAGGAAAATACTTCAGAATTACCCCTCCTGAAGGCGAATTAAGCGGAAGTCAAACTATTCTCAACGATTCAAAAATAGTCCAAGGCGAGAATGGATTGACAATAGAAGAGGGCAGAGGCCCTGTCGTTCTATATATGGATGTTCCCGAAGAGGAAAAGAATTTCGTGGCGAAAGGCGATCATATTGCACAGTTCGATCCGGATAATCCCGAATACTATTTGAAATACGGAAAAGAGGTTGTGGCTTTTGTTTCGGAGAATAAGAGATATACCCTCTCATCGGCCGTGGCTCAGGTTGTCATTCAGGAGCTGGAACCGGGTAAGGAATACTTCTATAAAGTAGTTTCCGATAATGGTCAGGGCGACCGAAATGCCGCAGACATGGCCAGTTTTACTCCGATCGATGAACCACCCATGCAAGCCATGAATACTTTGGCAATGCTGGATAGTCTCGACTCTTCTTTGCTTATTTCATGGATGGGCTATAATCCCGGGTTAGCATATTTCAGGGACGTAGATCATTATGAAATTATGCATAAAACCGGCAATGATGAAGGAGAAATGCAGGGTGAGTCGATGGGCAAGTTTGGTGCGGATTACGATCTATATCGCTTTAGCGGCGATTTTACCGAAGAGGATAGTTTCTTCGTTGTTACCTATGATAATGCAGGCCAGAAATCAATGTCGGCGGCGTTTGGGATTAATCTTTGTTCAATAGATAAACCGGAACCGCTGAAGGATTTCAGGGTTGTTGATGTAGAGAATGATGATGGATCAGCTCTGTCGGCCCGTTGGGGTATTCCTACAATAGACTTGGAAGTTTCTGCTATGGATATCGCTCCCAAGTACGACAAAGTGGACATTCCGGATGGATATTATCTGATTCCTTCTCAAAATGGTGATAGTCTGGTTTATTTCGAGAATGGCGATTCAACGCTACCTCAGAATGCTAAGCCTATCGAAAAGGCGGAAGAATGGGTTCCCGCCGATAAATTCGAGGTCTCCGTAAGATATAGAGTATATTCTAATGACGGACAGGATATTCGTTACGCTAAATTGAGAATGGACGATGGCAATTGGGAATACGACTACAACGAAACCGGCGTTTTCGTTTTCGAGAATCTTCCCGCTGGAGAGCACAAGTTCGAAGCGATTCTTCTCAGTTCATCAGCAAGTGAACTTGAAAACCCAGAAGCGAGTATCGTAAAGACATTCAATATTGAGAAGCCTACAACCATGAGGCCGGATGAGCTACCTCAGGTTGTTCAAATCTGGCGTGGAAACGAAGCGGTCAAAGTATCGGATAAAGAGGATTCAGAGCTTGTTTTAGAGGGAACTCCGAATTTCGATCCTAACGATAAGAAAACTTTCGAGCTGGTAGGTCAGGTGAGAATCTCCGAAAAGCAACATAATGATATGTGGCCCGACAGCTTGAGAGATATCGGCGATTACTATTATTTTGCCCGAGTGCTGGATGAAAACGGTAACTACAAAGAGACTGCTATCGAAGGACCAATAACTCCTACTTCACAATGGTTCCATAAATCTAAAGCTGTAGTACTTATTCTGGTTATACTCTTTGTATTCTTCGTTAGCTTCTTTATCTCCGCGGCAAGAAAAGGAAAGAAATTCTATCTCAGACCTATCGCGGGAATTTCGCATCTCGACGAAGCACTTGGTCGCGCTACAGAAATGGGAAGACCGATTCTATATGTGCTTGGTTTGAGTTCTATCCAAGATATCGCTACAATCGCAGGTTTAACTATTCTAGGAAGAGTAGCCAAGAAAGCAGCGGAATTCCAGACCGAAGTTCTGGTGCCTTGCTACAATCCTCTGGTACTTATTGCCGCTCAGGAAACGGTTAAAGGTGCCTGTATGGATGCCGGTCACCCCGAAGTTTATGACGACGATAATGTCTTCTTCGCAGCGGGGACACAGTTCTCTTACGCGGCAGCAGTTTCCGGGCTAATGGTCAGGAGAAAGACAGCCGCGAATTTCTATATGGGAATGTTCTTCGCGGAATCGTTGATTTTCACCGAGACCGGTTCGATGAGTGGAGCTATTCAGATAGCAGGTACCGACGCTATCACACAGCTTCCATTCTTTATCACCACTTGCGATTATACCCTGTTGGGCGAGGAATTATACGCCGCTTCGGCTTATCTTTCTCAGGACCCCATGCAGGTTGGTACACTGAAAGCGCAGGATACATTAAAAGCAATATACATGGTTGTTATCGTTTTAGGAACGATTGCTATGACTTCCGGCTTGATGTGGTTTGTTAATCTATTTAAAGTTCGGCTTGAGCAATAAGGAGGCCTAATGCTCTGGAAAAAACAGATACCATTGGCCATAGCCTTTATAATGGGCTTAATCTTTGGCATTCAATATTTCGTCCCACATAGAATAAGTGATCAATTCTTCCAGGGATATCTTGACTGGGGAATTGTCATCGGGATCTTTGGATCGATGTTGGGTTTTATCAGTTTCTATCGTGCTCACGGAATGAGAGTGAAAAAGAAAGCTCCGGCGTGGCCTTATTCATTGATAGCTATAGCCGTTTCGATATTCATGGCTTTAGCCGGGTTTATTCAAGGTAGAGAGACGGGGACTATTTACTCTAATATGTATTTTTATGTTCTCGTTTCCATTGAAGGAACTATGTTCAGTTTGCTGGCATTCTATATATCAAGTGCAGCTTATAGGGCATTTAGAGCTCGAAGTGCACAGGCTACCGCTTTGCTGATTGCTGCAATTGTAGTTATGTTGGGGCGAGTACCATTGGGTGAACAACTTAGTTTTTGGTCCAATATCTGGCCTTCGTTGCCAAGTATTACCAATATTTCGGACTGGATCCTGAATGTTCCAAATATGGCGGCTAAGAGATCCATGGAATTGGGAATCGGTTTGGGAATTATGATGCTTAGCTTGAAAATTGTTCTAGGAATCGAACGCTCCTATATGGGAAGCGATTAAAGGGGGATAAATGGCTAAACAACAACAAGAAAAATCCTTCTGGCAAAAACTTATCGGAATCGATCGTCGTGTGATATATCTGATTATCGCGTTGGCAATGATTTTACCTTTCTTCTTCCAGATGGGATTACCCATTCCGGTTACCGATGAAGTCAAGAGGGTTTACGATTATGTAGAAGGTCTCACGCCCACAGATTGCGTGGTACTTTCCGCTGACTTCTCGCCCTCGGTGGCCCCAGAACTGTCGCCTATGTTCGAGGCTGTATTTCGTCATTGCCTTAAAAATAAAGTAAAAGTATTAGTGATAAGCCTTCTCCCTCAGGGACCAGGTTTGGTCGAGCCTGTTGTTCAGCAGGCAGCTAGAGACCACCGGGCTACCAACGGAGTCGATTATGCTTTTTTGGGCTATCAATACGGTTTCTCGCTGGTGATTATGCGGATGATGGAAAATATCGAGGCTGCTTTCCCGAATGATTATTATGGAACCAAAACAAGCGATCTTCCTGTGATGAAGAACATCCATAATTATGAAGAAATCGACTTGATTGTTTCCCTGACGGGTTCATCGAACCACAGAGTGTGGCTTACATATGCACACGAGCCATACAATGTTCCGGTTGCTCCCGGAGTTACTGCGGTTATCGCTGCGGATGTTTATCCATATTTGCAATCCAAACAATTTATTGGAATGCTGGGTGGATTAAAAGGCGCTGCGGAATATGAAACCCTAATAGAGGAAAAGAAGATGGCCAGTATGGGAATGGAGGCTCAGAACTGGGCACATATTGTTATCATCTTATTCATTATTATTGGTAACATTGGCTTCTTCGCAATTAAACGTCAAGAAAGGGCATAGGAGGAGATCATGGAGCTATCAACTAATTTATGGATATGGCTGGGAGTTTTCTTCACTTTTTCCGTGCTCAGCTTTCTATATAAGGATAATCCCTTTTATAAACTCGCCGAACACGTAACTGTGGGAGTATCGATCGGGTATATCATAGTTCTTAATTACTATCAGGCTTTACAGCCTAAATTCCTTGTTCCCGTGTTTCAAGAAGGCAAATTGGTGCTCTTGATTCCGGCTCTTCTGGGAATATTCATGGTTTTTAGAATTATTCCGAAGTATTCGTGGCTTTCACGATATGCAATCTGTTTCACTGTGGGGGCCGGCTCTGGAATGGCTATTCCCAGAAGTATGCAGGCATCGGTGCTCAGGCAGCTCGAAGCCACTATGCTTAATCTGGGGTTTGGAAGTACCGCTGAAATCAATAATATCGTTATCTTTATCGGTGTGCTTTCGGTACTGATTTACTTCTTCTTCTCCAAAGAGCACAAAGGAGTATTTGGAGGCGTAGCTAAGCTGGGCATCTGGTTCTTGATGGTCGGTTTCGGCGCCACTTTCGGGTATACTGTCATGGCCAGGCTTTCGCTGTTTATCGGACGAGTATTGTTCGTTTTGCAGGATGCTCTGGGAATTAATCTGGCCGGATGATTTAGCTGACCTGAAATAATGAAAAGAACAAAAATTGCTATTATAGCGGCACTCGTTTTCATGGGTGCCGCTTTTTGTTTGGATATTCCCCCTTCGGAATTGCTTATGAAATTCTTCCGGCAGCGATTGAAATGGGAAGGGGAAATCGAAGCGGAGATGCTTTGCTGCACAATTGCCAATGGAGATACTACGATTTTGGTGGATTCTTGCACTATCGATCTGGAAGACTTCGAGTCGAATACTCAATTCTCGGAATATTCGCCGTTTGCCCTGAAAACATGCGACCTTTTATTGCCAATAACTTTAGCGAAAACGGAGTTCGATTCTATCGCAATCAATAAAACTCGAACCAGAGTATGCGGTATTATGTGCTGGAAAATGAAGCTTTATTTTGATGAAAAACGTTGGGATGCTTATATTAGCGGCGATAATCTCTTTCGAGTTATGAAAATAGAGAGGAATCGTTGTGGTAAAGCGGAGTCCGACGATACATGGAGTTTTTTGGAGATAAGCAAGGATAGAGATTTTCCCGTGAAAATCGAGAGAGTTGTCGATTTTGGATGGGGCGATAGTACTGCGGTTTTAATATCGCGAAGGGAATTAAGAAATCCTCGTCTGAAAAAATCTATCTTAAGCGAACCTTGAGATAATCTGCGGCGATATAGGGTTTTTGCACTTCCTCGTGATAGAAAACCATCCCCTGAATTGTCGCCTTGTTATCAATCAGCGAATCGGGAATCTCAAGTCCAAGAGTTTCTATGTTGATAGAATCTCGTCTGTGCACACAATAGTATCTATTGTGGTGTTTTTTTAGAATTCCCTTAAGTTCTATAGTCGAATCCATGAATGTATCACGCCGGATAAGTAGATCTCGAACCGATTCTCTGGGAATATCTCTCGAAATGCCGATTTCCACCGGTTCGGCACATGACAGTATAAAAACGACAAGCACTATCGGAAATACTTTTTTCATATCAGGGAACTACCAAGATTCGCTTCTCGAATTGAGTTGTGATAGGAGAATTCTCGCGAACATAATCTTTTAGGACTTCTGCTACAGTTATTGAAGTATTAAAGGTTGGAGTTTGCAGCCAGAAATATCCATAACCGCCTTTGCTGAGAAAATCTGCGCTGGCAATTTTATAGGTAGTTTCATCCTCGATTTTGCTACCATCGATTAGGAATTTCCTAACTCGAGAACCTTTGCTAACAATTTTATGTTCTGTCAAATCTATTTTCTGAGGACTTTTCGAAGTGTCGATTTCAATCTGGATTTGCTTTGAAAATTGCAAGAATCCACCGTAGGAAATATCCATGCAGCAGGCTGAGCGCTCCAATGTTCTCTTGAGTTCCTCGCCGGTCAATTCGATCAGGGTGATTTTATCGTTATAAGGCAGAAGTTCGTCGATCATGATATCGGTTAATGGCCGCGGCTGGATAATGGAATTGCCATAGATAATTCCCGCCGGGAAAAGTGCGAAATCGGCTTCGGGATAATATGAAGCCATGGCGTCTGCGATAAGGTTCCCCAGGTTGCTCTCCGAACCTCTTAAAATTGCATTTCTGCCGTCGAGTTCCACATGGGTCGAGCCGATAATCTCCGGTTGGGGAAGTTTATCTCGATAAGTTTCGACGATATCGTGAGTTGCGCCGTCCAGGGGAATCGAATCGACCAGAGCTATCGATTGCCATTGATAATCGACAATCTGCTTATTCCTGTCCCAACTGCTGTTTAAAACACCTATTGCCGAACTGCGTTCATCTATTCCCGCGATTACTGTTTTGCAGCCCTCGCTTTCGGATATCTCTATAGGCTTATCTGGTAGCATTCCCCATTGATTGCAGATTATCAAATCGATGTCGCATACCTCGCGCGCAATCTGCATATTAGTTTCAGTATCCAGATGAGAAAGCAGCACGATGATATCGCATTTCTCGGAGATAACATCGACAATCGCACGGGCGTCGTTAATTGGATCCGATGGTATCTCAATTGTGGGCGAGATATGATATGTCAAATATGAATTGGGCGCGACAAGTGAGAAAATCCCGATTATTAAGCCGCTGCGTTCTTGAATACTATATGTCTGAATGTGTCTGCAGAACTTGCATTGTGGTGGCGCGGTATAATTTGAGAGCAAAATGGGAAACCTGGCCAAACGTGCCCAGGAATCGAAAACATCCTCGGAGATCGAAAGTTCAGTTGGCCCCAGAGCCATGGCGTCGTAGCGAAAGTTGTTCATCAACTCAATTTCCAGAGCGCCGTCGAATTTGTTATATAGATACCCCGCAAAATGATTTCCCGAATCCAGGAAAATAAATCGATCCGAATGAAGTCGAAGATGTTTAACCACGGAGCCCAATCTTGCTGCGCCTCCGATAATATCACCCGATGACTCATCCACCTGTTCAAATATCTGGCTGCGATAATCCGTAGTAAATGCAAAAGTGATATTATCCGCAGCATAGAGGTCACACACTCTGAGAAATATCGCGATTAAAAATATATATTTCAAAAAGAATTTCATATCTGGAAATTTCGGTAACAATTTCTGCTATAATATATACTATATTGAAGAAAACCATTCTGCAAGGGAAATCGCAAGTAATTGTTGCAGAACAAACCACTTTAATTAAATTAGTGCCTGATATGTTAAGAACTGTATTAGCAATAATCATATTGTGCCTTTTTCTTGGATGTACCGGATCTCTAAAGCTACCGGCTTCATCGGATGCCGAGACTTCCTACGATTGGTCTTCGCCGCGTGGAAGCTGTGAAAATTGGGCCATGCAATCCGGCGGTTCCGGGAACATGGAAATCCTCTGGAAAAAAGAGCTCAAAATCCCGTTTCTCTGTCCTCCGGTGGCTGGCGACGGAGCTATCTATCTGGGTTCTTCAATAAAAAGGGTTTATGAGCTGGACGCTTACACTGGGGAAAAGCTGGGAAAGCTTTGGGTCGATGTTCCGGTGGAAGACGGACTGGCCTTCTATGATAATCATCTGGCCATTACGGGAAGATCGGTTTTCAATCGAATGAAGGTCTATGATATCGCGAACGGTCAATTTGTGTGGGATATGAAATCCGACCGGATTGCTGCTTCGCCGATCGCCTGCGAGAAAAAAGTTTTTGTTAGCACCGATAAGGGCAGCGTGTACGCATTGGATATCTATTCCGGCGATAAAATCTGGAACACCAGATTGAAGAATGCGGTCATCGAGCACGAACTTGCGTTCAGGGATAGCCTGGTTTTTGTGGTGGATCAGAACGGCCGTCTTTTTTGCATGGAATCTGATTCCGGAAAAATTCGCTGGGAGCTCGATTTGCCTGAAAGACCGGTGGGGCCGCCTGTGGTGATCCCGGATCACGTTTTTGTTCCCACATATAATGGGATAATGCCCATAATTACTCTATCCGGCGAAAAAAGAGTTACAGTGGAATCTCCCGGTGAACTAATTGCACCGGTAGTATGCTCTGGGCCGAGTGTTTATGGAGTTACCCGCTATGGAATAGTATTCGCTGGAGACCTTGGAGCAGGAGGTATTATGTGGCAGGTCGATTTGGACTCACCTGTTATCGCTCCTCCGGTTTTGTGGGGCTACGAACTTGTGGTCATCGATCATGCCGGGAAAATATCTCTGGTGAGAGCATACGACGGCGAAATTATGGATGAAATGAACCTTTCCGAGCCGGTTACCACCGGACCGATTATCTACGACCGAATTTTATATGTGGTAACCGAAAGCGGCACTGTTTACGCAATAGATAGAGAACAAAATAGAATGGAGAACGAAAATGGGTGATCAGGAAAACACAATCGACGTGAAAGATCAAAGGGCAATCAGAATCGCAAAGCTGAACAAGCTGATCGATGCTGGAATAAATCCATATCCGGCTGAAATCGATTCGGATAGAGATCAAATTAGCTCCGTGCGCGCCAAATTTGATGAGTTGAAACGTATTACCGACGACAAAGGTCAGGTTACCAAGCATGGCTCGATTGTATATCTGGCCGGAAGAATTATGGCGCTCAGATATCATGGCAAATCCATGTTCGGCACTATTTGCGACGGTTCGGGCGAGTTCCAGCTCTATTTTAGAAAAAATATTCTGGAAGAGAATATGACCGATTTCAAGGAGCCTTTTGAAATGGCAAAAGACCTTGATATCGGTGATTTCATTGCGGCACGCGGCGAGGTTTTCTCCACACATACCGGCGAACCGACTCTTTTGGTCAATAGCTGGCAGTTAATAAGTAAGACTTTGCTTCCACTTCCCGAAAAATATCATGGTTTGACCGATCCCGATCTTCGCATAAGGCAGCGCTATCTCGACCTGATCGCCAATCCGGAAGTGAAATCGAATTTCATGAAACGGGCGATAATTGTTCGCACAATACGAAATTACCTGGAAGATCAGGGATATGTGGAGATCGAAACTCCTGCGCTTACACCCCTTTATGGCGGCGCTGCGGCCAGGCCGTTTATCACTCATCACAACGCGCTGGACATGAAACTCTACCTGCGAATCGCCACGGAGCTTTATCTCAAGCGGCTGATAGTTGGTGGTTTCGAAAAGGTTTATGAGTTGGGCAAAGTTTTCCGCAACGAGGGTCTGGATCGCGACCATAACCCGGAGTTTACATTGCTGGAACTTTACGAGGCTTATAGCGACTATCGTGGAATGATGGCTATCTCCGAGGGTATAGTTATGTCCTGCGCGAAAGCGGTGGCGGAGTTTGTGGCTCAAAACGACGACGAATCAGAGGAAAAATATATTCGAATCAAGGGTGAAAACGCGGTAGAAATCGATTACGAAGACGAGACAATTGTAATCGAACCACCATTTGAGAAAATGCCATATATGGAGCTTTTGGAAAAATACACCGGAATAGATTTCTCCGAAGAGAATATAGAGAAAGCCAAAGACTATTTGAAAGAAAACAAAATCGAGTTCGAGAAGACTGCTTCGTATTGGGATTTAATCGATAAGATTTTCTCAGAAGCTGTGGAACCGAATCTCAAACAACCGGTTTTTGTTATCGATTATCCGCTGGCAATATCTCCGCTGGCCAAGCGTAAACCAGGTCACGAGAATATCACCGAGCGATTCGAGTTGTTTATGTTCTCGAGGGAAATGGCCAATGCTTTCAGCGAATTGAATGACCCGCTAGATCAACGCGAGCGAATGGAAAAGCAGATGGAGAATATGCAGGAGTGGCAGATTGGAGATAAGATTCTCGACGAGGATTTCCTAACCGCGTTGGAACACGGAATGCCGCCGACCGGTGGCCTGGGAATCGGAGTTGGACGATTGGTTACTATCCTCTCTGGAGTACATGCGCTTAAAGAGATTATCGCTTTTCCGCTTTATAAACCTAAGCCGCAAGAAGATCAGGCATAATTTATGAAACTCAATTCCCATATAGCTATGCGCTTTTTGCTGGACAGGCAAAGCAACAGGTTTGTCTCGCTAGTAGCGATTTTAGCGGTGGGAGGGATCGCGGTGGGAGTGGCCGCGTTGATAGTCAGCCTGTCTATTATGAATGGGTTCGAGCACGAAGTACGCAGCCGAATTATTGGAACCACCAGCCATATTAATGTCTATTCGCTGCGTTCGGAGAGTTTCGAGAATTGGAAACCTTTGCTTGATGATCTTAAGAAACACCCAGATGTCGAAGCAGCAGCGCCTTTCGTTTATAGCAAAATCCCTGTGGCGATGGACAACAAATTCGATGGTATGCTTTTACGCGGGATTATTCCGGAGGAAGAAACAAAACTCGGAAATCCGGAGAACAATCTTATCGACGGCGAGTGGCTTCCCGATAAACCGGATACATCGCAAATGCCGGGATTAGTTCTGGGAAATCAACTGGCACATAATATCGGTGCTGGAACCGGAGATACAGTTTTTATCTATGGATTGGGAAGCAAACGAGCCGGGAGAATTACCCCCAAAATCAATCGTTTTTTGGTTCGGGGGATTTTCGAGACCGGCATGTACGATTTCGATGCGGCACTCGGCTATACTAACCTTGAGTCGGCGCAACGAACTTTCGATCTGGGAAGTGGAATTACCGGAATCGAGCTAAAGATCGATAATTACTACGAAGCGCGGAAAATTGCCGGCAGAATCGAGGATTATATGCGGCGGAAGAGCCATCGCTTTTTCTATGCTATCAGCTGGGATGAGATGAACAAGAATCTTTTCTCGTGGATGACTCTGGAGAAGTGGGGATTGTTCTTGCTTCTCACTCTTATTGTCGCGGTTGCCGCTTTCAATATCGCCAGCACTTTGATAATGGTTGTCATGGAGAAAACTTCACAGATTGGCGTGTTGCGTTCGGTTGGCGCTACCGCCGGTAGAATCAGGAAGATATTCTTTATTCAGGGGGTTACGGTTGGTTTATTGGGCACTTTGTTAGGATTGTCAATTGGTTTTGTTCTCTCGTTTATCCAATATAAATATCAGGTAATTTCGCTGCCGGGAGATATCTACACTATTTCGTCACTTCCGGTGAAGATGCAGATTCTGGATTTTGTGGCTATTGGATTGGCAGCTATTGCGATTACTCTCATATCAAGTATTTATCCTGCCTGGCGCGCGGCCAAATATACTCCTATCGATGCTATTCGTCGATCTGGAGTTTAAGGGACATAGTAAATTTACCAATACTCACTTGACAAAAACAGCATTTATATTTATAAATTTATTAGGAGACATTCGTTTGAAGTCTGGAGTGATTATATGATACTTGTTGGAGTAACTGGCCCAATAGCTTCTGGTAAATCTACAGTTTGTAAAGTGTTTTCTGAAATGGGAGCTTTATTAGTGGATGTAGATGAAATGGGGCATAAAGTACTGCAGGAAGACTCTCTGCGGGGTAAACTTCTGAGCTATTTTGGCGATTGTGTTCTCGATTGTAACGATAAAATTGATCGCATGGAGATCGCCAATATAGTTTTTAACAATCAGGAAGCTCTTGAATTCCTCGAGGGCTTGAGCCACCCTCTAATTATCGATAAATTGAAGATAAGAATTAAGCGACTCAGGGACAGCGGATTTCCAGGAGTAGCTGTTTTGGATGCTGCCATGTTACCCAGATGGCCGGATATTTTAAGCGAACTGAATTATCTTCTTTTGGTGAAATCCCCTATGTGGCAAAGGACCAATAGATTGGTGCAGGATAGAGGATATCCAGAGAAACATTGTGAGAAAAGAATGGAATCTCAGGAACATCTTTTCGAGAAACTCACTCCTCAGATAGATTATATTATTAAGAATAATGGCGACCTTTATGAGTTGAGAGCCAAAGCAATCAAGGCCTGGCTGGATATCAAGAAAACATTGTGACAATCATCCGGATTCGTGAGAGCCGTATATTAATCCATAAATAAGAGCAACTACTCTGGCCAGAATATAGAGCCATAAAGGTGTGGTAATCAGCACCAGAAATTTATGTTGAAGGATAAATATCACGATTCCCAGAGCGATTCCAACTCCTCCTCCGATAAATCCAGCGATATCGCTATCCCAGAAATAAGTTTCAGAATCTCCGCTGAGAGCGATAACATGCAAAGTCGAGATTAGCGTGCCGATAAAGGTGCCGAGAGTTATCCAGAAAAGGATGCTCAAACCCGCGGTTAGAACTGCTCCACCCGAAGAACCTGCAATGAACTTAGAGAAGTTTTCTCCTCCTATATCAGCCACCAATCCTACTCTAAAAAATAGCGATATAGCCACAAATGGAATTCCGCATCCGATCCCCGCCAGGGCACCAGCACTCACCCCAGAGAAAAAATCTTTGATCGATGTGCTTTCTGTGTCTTCGGTTTCCTGGTGAAAGGTGCGAGACATTTTATGGGCTTGTTTTGCCGCGAATGCGCTTTCAAGCTCAATCATTTTGCCTGCTGGTTTGTATGCACCCCCTGGATATTTTATTTTGTGGAAAGATTTCACTGTGCCATCGGTTACCATTTCACGCAATTCGAGAATTCCAATAGAATCGACAATTTCCTGGTTATCTTTATCGTAAACGCTGAATAATCTATCGCCCTGATTAAGCTTGATATCCCGTTCGCTTTCAATTTCTGCAGGGGTTTCAGTCGTCTTTTCATCGGGTGGTTCCCCTTCGAGTTCAAGATTGGGGATTTCTTCAGAGGTAGGTTTACCAGATTCTGAACCATCTTCGCTTTCGAGCTCTTCATCGAAATCGATTTCTTTGAAAAAATCCTCATCGATATTCTGCAAAATAGGTGGCGGACTTTTTTCCGCGACCTGTTTTTCAGCTTTAGGAAATCCCGCTTCTTGAGTTTTCGGCTCGGTTTCTACGGCTTCGGGTTTTTCTTTGGAAATCGTTTTTTGGGGTTCTTTCTGTGTTTCAGTTTCAGTAGCTATAGATTCCGGCTTTGAATCTTCATTTTGGGAATGAACCAGAAAAGTATCGCGAATCTCCGATGGTGGTGGTGGCGGTGGTTTATGGCTTTTAGTGCTTTTCGCTACAAAAATAAAAGGTTTTTTACAATTTTTGCATACTGTTTTGATCTTGCCCGAGGGCAATTTTGTTGGATTTACCACATAGGCAAAGTTGCATTGAGGACATTCCACTTTCAATTTGTTGTCGGAAATCTTTCGAGTTGTTCCTATTGGAAGAGTCTTTTGAGGTTTGGGACGCTTGATAACAAAGATTGTCCCGCATTTTTTACATCGAACCTTAGTTGGTTTGACCGGGATTTGATTCCTGGGTACTTTGGAAGAAAAACCGCATTTGGGACATTTAACAATCATAGTAAACCTAATCTTAAAAATAGAAAATTTTGAATATCCTGTCAAGTTCGGAATATTGGGGATTATTTCCATTTTTTTGTTGCATTTAAAAAAAACGCAAGTATATTCGACATGAATTTAGGGGCTATAGCTCAGTTGGGAGAGCGCGTGACTGGCAGTCATGAGGTCAGGGGTTCGAATCCCCTTAGCTCCATTTTGTTTGCGGGTGCAGGTAGGGCCGTACCCGCTTTTTTTATTATGAAGAATGTATCAGAAATAAGCGATAAAAACTCCACATTATCCGGAGCGATAGGTCTCGAGGAATTGCTTCGAATGATAATGGACGCTGCCGCGGAACTTACCGGAGCTGAAGCCGGAAGTTTGTTATTACTGAAAGAGAAAACCAGAGAGCTTTTCTTTGTGGTGGCTACCGGCGAACGAAGTGCACGACTTTCTGATATTAAGCTGCGTCCGGGAGAGGGTATCGCCGGGTGGGTAGCGCAAACCGGCAAACCAGCTATGGTCAACGATGTTAGCTCTGATGATCGGCACGCATCCAGTGTGGATATTCGAACCGAGTTTGTTACGAAATCTCTTTTGGCTGTTCCCATGATGCACAACGGCAAGGTTATCGGAGTATTGGAAGCGGTAAACAAAAGATACGGACAATTCGAGAAAAAGGATTTAACCGCTTTTTCCGCATTTGCCGAGTTGTCTTCGGTGGCAATCAACAATACCAAAAAATTCGAGAAACTCAACACGGAAAACAAGATTCTTCGCGAAGAGGCAATTGGCAACTGGAAGATGATCGGCAAATCGGGAATAATCAAGAAGCTGAAAGAGTTGATCGAGAAGGTTGCCCCAACTACAGCCACGGTACTTATTACCGGAGAATCTGGTACTGGCAAGGAAGTTGTCGCACACATGGTGCATCGCTTGAGCAAGCGTGCCAACGGCCCCTTTGTCAAAGTATCATGTGCGGCCATTCCGGAGACATTGCTGGAGAGCGAACTTTTCGGACACGAGAAGGGAGCGTTCACTGGTGCTAATGAAAGACGTATCGGGCGATTCGAAGCTGCTTCGGGAGGAACGATTTTACTCGATGAAATCGGCGAGATTACTCAGTCTGTACAATCCAAACTATTGCGTGTGATGCAGGAAAAACAATTCGAAAGACTTGGTGGCGGAAAAACTCTTACTACCGATGCACGAATTTTAGCTGCAACAAACAGGAATTTGAGAAAATCTGTCGAGGAGGGTACTTTCCGGGACGATTTATACTACAGATTAAATGTGGTGCCTATCCAGGTTGCCCCTTTGCGCGACCGTCTGGAAGATATTCCGCTTTTGGTAGAGTATTTTCTAAAGAAGATGAGCAAGCGATTTCCTCATGAAATAACCGGTGTTAAACCGGAAGCCATGCAACTAATGATGGACTACGATTGGCCAGGAAATGTTCGCGAGCTGGAAAACCTTATCGAAAGATGCGCGGTTATATCTTCAAAAGAGGAAATTACCGTGGAGTTACTTCCCCCGGAAATCAGAGGCGAAACGCCATTGCATCAAAAAGAGATGACTTCCAATATAACTTTGCCCGAAGCAGAAGAGATGCTTATGCGTAAGGCTTTGGAGCGCACTGCCGGCAATGTTTCCAAGGCGTCCCGAAGCCTTGATATCTCGCGTGATAGATTTCGTTATCGTCTAAAAAAATTTGATATTGATCCAACGGAATACCGTTAATACATTTTCGGGAGCAATTCGATGAAATGTTATATTGACCGGGAAAATCTATCCCGGAAAAAGGGCGAATGGCTGGAGAAAATAGCCAATTTCAATGTTCATGATATGGCTTTGAAAAAGGTAAAAAGCGCTCTTCTGGTTGTCGATATGCAGAACTTCTTTCTCGATTCCCAATCTCCAACCTTTACTTGCAGCGGACCGGTAATTCTCCCCAATATTAAAAAGATGATCGAGGCATTTCGCAAAGCCGATCGTCCGGTGATATATACAAAACACGTTCATCACCCGGATGGCATGGACGCCGGTATAATGGGTTGGTGGTGGGAAGGAATGTGTTTGGAGGGTAGCCCGGAAAGCGAAATTCACCCAACTATTAAACCGGAGCAACACGAGAAGATTGTGTTGAAACATCGCTATTCAGCGTTTTATAACACAGATTTGGAGACCATTCTGCGTTGCCGGGGTATAGAGGATCTCGTGATCTGTGGAATTATGACCAACATGTGTTGCGAATCGACGGCACGCGATGCCTACTATCGCGATTATCGAGTTTTCTTCCCTGCAGACGGAACGGGAAGTATCAATGAGGAGATGCATCTGGCGTCGCTATTAAATCTTGCTTTTGGTTTTTCTCTGATTACGGATGTCGATTCGGTTATTCAGGGTGTCACATGATCGATTAAACGGAGATTTCAGGTTACTATATTCAGAATTATCAATCCAATTGCCACGGTTACTATAGCTATTTCCACTCGCAGATATTTATGTTTGAGATATTTGCCAAGCCATTCACCTTTGCTTGCTTCGATTTTGGTGATAATGGTCCATTTTTGGGAGACAGGCCAAAGCCATTGAATCCCATCGGTGGTGGCGAAACAATCCAGAATGAAATGACTGAGAACGCCAGCCAGAAAGAGATAAAGATATTGAGCCGGCAATACTAAACCGGCTAATCTTATCCCGAAAAAAGCTGCAATCGAAAGTAAAAGCCAAAAAATCGGTTTGTGAGTTATCCAGGTGTGATGAGCAAAATCATCGCCGATAGTAATTTTGCCTTTCTTAGCGAAATATATCAAGCCATCGATATCGGGTGCTGCCGAGGCTGCTGTGGTGATAACTATTGATTCAACGGGAAGTCCGCAGGCATGGAAAGTATTTCCCAGAATATATCCGGCGGCCATATGTCCGATGAAAGTCAAGTTTTTTCCGATAGTTAACGTTCGATTTTCAGCAGCGCGAAGAAGGCTTCCTGGGGAATCTCCACACTTCCCACCATCTTCATCCGCTTTTTACCTTCTTTTTGCCGTTCCAATAATTTTCGTTTTCTGGAGACATCACCACCGTAGCATTTGGCGGTGACATTTTTACGTAAGGGTGCTTGTCGCGCGCGTGAAATTACCCTGCTTCCGATAGCGGCCTGAATAATTACTTCGTACATCTGGCGCGGAATGAGTTCCTTCAACTTGCTAACCAATTTTTGGCCCCATTCGTAAGTCTTGTCGCGATGGACAATTGCTGAAAGGGCATCGATAACATCGTCGTTGACCTTGACGTCGAGTTTAACCAGATCGGAGATTTCATAATCGGTTAGTTTATAATCGAAGCTGGCATAGCCACGGCTCACCGTTTTCATTTTATCGAAGAAATCGAAAATAACTTCGGAAAGTGGAATAGTAAACCGAAGCAACACCCTGGCCGGATCGACAAACTCGGTGGCCATATACTCGCCGCGTCGTTCTTTAACCAGATTCATAATCGGGCTGACATATTCGTGTGGAGTGATAATCTCGGCTTCTACAAACGGCTCTTCGATATGTTCGATCTCCAGTGGTGGCGGCATGTTCGAAGGATTCTCCACCAGAACCATATCGCCGCTTTTGGTCATGACGCGATATTCCACATTGGGAACTGTGGCCACGATATCCAGGTCGTATTCGCGATATAGCCTTTCCTGCGATATTTCCATGTGGAGTAATCCCAGAAAACCGCATCTAAAGCCGAACCCCAGTGCGTTGGAAGTTTCCGGTTCGAAAACAAGGCTGGCGTCGTTGAGTTTCAGTTTTTCCAAAGCACTGCGCAGATCCTCGAAATCCTCGGCCATAGTGGGATAGAATCCGCTGTAAACCATGGGCTTGGACTCGCGATAACCGGGCAAAGGTTTATCTGCAGGATTATCCACCAGAGTGATAGTATCGCCAACTCGAGCGTCCTGAACATTTTTGATATTGGCCATTATATAGCCGACTTCGCCAGCATCCAGCCTGTCGGTTTCTTCCAGGTTGAGGCGAAGATAGCCGATTTCATCGACCTCGAATTGTTTCTGGCTGGCGAAAAACTTAATTTTATCGCCTTTCTTGATCGAGCCTTCCATTATTCTGGCATAAACAACAACACCTCGATAGGTATCGTAAAAACTGTCAAAAATCAACGCTCTGGAGGGTGAATCGATATCGCCGGTTGGATGAGGAATCTTATCCACGATTGCCTCTAAAACAGCGGGAACTCCCTCGCCGGTTTTGGCAGAGACCATGATTACATCGGTGATCTCGATTCCAATCAGCTCGGCAATCTCCACAGCCACATCTTCGGGTCTGGCTGCCGGCATATCGATCTTATTCACCACAGGGATTATCTCAAGATCGTTTTCCAGCGCGAGATAAAGATTTGATATAGTCTGTGCCTCGATTCCCTGGCTGGCATCGACCACGATAAGTGCACCTTCGCACGATGCCAACGAGCGAGAGACTTCATAGGAAAAATCCACATGCCCCGGGGTGTCGATAAGATTGAACTCGTAGCTTTCGCCGTCTTCGGCGGTATAATCCATCTTCACCGCGTGCGATTTGATAGTTATACCGCGTTCGCGTTCAAGCTCCATATCGTCGAGAAGCTGTTCTTCGTGCTGGCCAATTTCCACAGAATTGGTCAGCTCGAGCATCCTGTCGGCCAGGGTTGATTTGCCGTGGTCGATATGCGCGATAATGGAGAAATTGCGTATGTGTTTTTTATCTTTCATAATTTAATGGTAAATCTCATCCAATATATGATTTATTCACATGAATGCAAGCCATAGCTCGATTATAAAAAGGTCATTTGCTCGGTGTAAACTTTTTAAATCCATGGGGATTTTCTGCGCTTGACTTTCCTGGAATAATAATAATCTTTACCAAAATGAGAAGATTACTGCTGATATTAATAATTCCCGCGATTTTGCTGGCCGGCGAAAGCGATTCATCGCGCACATGGCGGCCAAATCCCGCGTTGTCCGCAGGATTATCGGTCGTTCTTCCCGGTGGCGGACAAATTTACAATCGAAGCTATTGGAAAGCGCCAATTGCTATGGCTCTTGAAGGCTACGCGGCATGGACAATCTACGATGCGCAGATCGATATCGACGATGCAATCGATGTCAGCGAAGGCTTTGCAGAAGACGATCCAGTTTATCTCGACTCGAAATCCAAATGGGAGGATGCTCGGGAACGTCGCAATATCCACATCTGGCTTATGGTTGGATTCGTGGCTTTATCATCTATCGATGCCTATGTGGATGCACATCTGTATCCGTGGACAGAGGAAATGGCTAAGCCGGTGGAAACTCGTCAGGTGATGCTATATCCAACCATGAGCGAAAAAGGTTCACCCGGATTACAGCTTGCCTTCACTTTTAAGCTTCCATAAAAGTATCTCACGAAGATCGTACAAGAACTCTTTGGCCGGTTTATCGGAGTAATCGCCGTATGTCCACGGCGTATCGTACCATCGGTTGTGCATGAAGGTCAGCTCAATCTCTGCCAGAACACCGTTTTTAAGAGGAATTCGCTGCGGAAAGTCTTTCAGGCTGGCCAGCACCGCTTTGGAGAGTGCCACAAAACCCGGATCGAGATTCACCACCCGGTTACCGTGTTCCATCATCTCACGCTCGATTTTATCTGTTGCAAGTTTCCATTCAGTCAGATTCGAAGGGTCGGCCAGGCGATGCGAGCCGGCCCACATGCGAATAATACCAGAGCCCATCTCGCGATCGTAGTATCGAGTGTAATTGAAATCGATTTTCGGTGAGAATGAATTCAGCGGCCAGAGATATTTCTCTATTTGCTCCAGCGCAGTTTCTAATTGAGGCGATTTTCTGAAGAGAATTCCCACGAAGGGAAGAACCGGCTGGAAAGGCTTGAGATTAGCCATTTTCCTTGCCTCTACATGCTTTAATACAAACACCACAGATGTATTGACCGATCCCTCGCATACCCGCGAACTTCTTGAGTTTCTCGAAACAAAGCTCTACATCGCAGCCATCCTCGGAGATAGCTCCCGCAGGACAGACCTCCAAACAGGCGCGACAATCGCCACAATCACAGTGCATCGGTTCGCCGGGTATTAACTCCAAATCGGTGAGGATACTTGCCCAGCGGATTTGCGCGCCGTAATGTGGGGTAACCACCAGGCCGTGACGTCCACGCCATCCAAGGCCCGCTTGAAGAGCAGCATCGCGATGAGAGAAATGCGCGGTTTGCTTCTTCCAATTCAGAATAATACTGGCCGGTATGGGTAAAGCTTTTGCGCCCAGGCTTTCCATGAAAATGGCCAGCTCCAGAGCGCTGCGATCAAGCCGCCAATTGACCTGCTTATAATGATGTTTATAGAGGATTGTCGGCCGATTAACGATTGTGTCCAACACTCCTTTAGAAAGTGGGTGTCCCAGAACGACTGCATACTTCATCTTGCGCGCTACTGCTTCGATTTGCTTATCCACTTTGGAGAATATGGGTCCTAGAGTAGCTACTCCAAAAACAGGAAGATTCAACTTCTGGGAGACATACTCCGCAAGGATTTGTGTATTTTCCTTCGCGTTCATTACTTCATCAAGACAACTTTTTTTCTAATAATTATATCGCCTTTAATCAAATTTATCAGATAAACTCCGCTGGCAACATCATCCGAAGGAGCCCATATAAATTGGCTTTGCCGCGAAATATAACTTTCGACAATCTCTTTGCCCTGAATATCGAATATATGAATCTCACATTCACCGGGAGTTTGAATTTTGCACATAGAATTGAATGGATTTGGCGAGATATTTATCTCGAATTCTTCCGGAGTAGAACTTTCAGCTATCGAAGTTAGTGTGTCTATGGTAGTGATAGCAGAGCGTTCGCCCTCGATATGTGGAGTGATTACCGTAACGAAGAAATACTCGTCCACGCTATCTGTACAGACCGTGAAAAAGCTGTCCGCAGTGGTTATAAGATGAATTCCTCCACTGGAATCGTTAGCATCGGCAGTATTATACAGTTTATAAGCCGCGAAATCCCACGGTTCACTTCTGCTCCAGCTAATATTATAGCTGTCGCCGATCGCCTCTACGATGACAGTTTCCGGTGGTTCCGGGTGAAGCCATCCGGTGCGCAACGGATCATGACGGCCGATTCTCCACGGGCGTGCATAGGTATGACTTGTGGAGATATAGCTCCATATATGTAAATAACCAGCGGAATCCAGTGCGCATATCTCCGGATAACCGTCGGTCTCGATATCAGTAATCAGCGCGGTGGAGAGTTTCCATCGACTGCCTCCGGTTAGCGGAAAAGAATCCAGCACCGACCCCGTGGCGTTCAAGCTTGTGATAGAGCCGGATGTATCATTGCCCAGAAAAAGAATATCAGGGCCAGCATCGCCAGCAATATCGCATATCAGAGGACTCGACTCCATAGCGCCGATACCCAGAGCTACACTCCACGGATCAAGCGCGCTGCCATCATGGTTAAGCACATATCCCTTGCCGTTCATGCCGGCACAGATTATCTCCGGAAGTCTGTCGCCGTCGATATCTCCCGCTGCGGGACTGCTATAAACCCAGCTTCCATAACCGGATAAATTTATCGGCCACAAATCGATCATCTCGCCTTCGTGGTCCCAAAGACCTATATAGCCACTGTTACTTCCCGCTATGGAGTGATATCCGCAGGCGATTTCCAGATTGCCGTCGTTGTCAAAATCTGCGAGAATAGGTGAGCTATAACTGAAAGCATAGTCATCGTCCAATTCGATGGGAAAACCAAGAATTCCACTGCCCGAGGAAGTGAAACCGTAGATTTTCGTGTATCCCACCGCGAATATCTCCACCGAGCCATCGCTGTCGATATCTCCCACAGCTGGCGATGCCGCGGGTCCGTATTCCGATGACACAGCCACGGGGAATCCACTCATCTCTGTACCATCGGAGTTAAGCACATGGAGATTTTCTCCCGCATGGATCACAATCTCCGATTCGGAATCGTCATCGAAATCCCATAGCACAGGTCCCGCTGGCCCGGGAGCCGCGCCGATATCCACAGGGAATGAATCGGCAATATTGCCGAAGAAATCCATTACGTAAACTTCGCCATCTACGGTTACAACAACCATATCATCCCATGTGCCGCGAATCGGTCCCATGGCGAGATGTGTCTTGATATCGCCGGAAAGGGCAAAAGGTGAACCGGGATATGCAGTTCCGGTTTCTTCGAAGATACGAATATTATTATCCGGCCCGGCGACAATTATCTCTTTCATGCCATCGTAATCCAGATGAGTGGCAAGAGGACTTCCGTAAAAATTCTCGCCTCCGAAATCAATTATTTCCACCGGCCAGCCGGGATATTCGGTAAGTCCCAATAACGCGATTGCCGTAGTTAATATACATATGAAATATTTCATTATAGATTCCGCCTTTCGTATTTGGTTATAATATAGATTGAATTCGCGGAAAATCAATGTTCTATTAATCGAATGATATTCGAGTCGTGGTTTGTTCGCGTTGAACTCAGTGGGTAAAAGCGAATTTCTCCCAATGGATTCTTGTACGCGGAATTCCCATTTTTATCAGAGCGCGGCGCACCGATTTCATCATAGGCGGAGGTCCGCAGATAAAGATATGAGAGTCTTTGAGGATTTTTGCGCAGAACCTGTCGATAATCTCACTATTGATATAACCAGTTTCACCGGACCAGTTTTTTTCGGCTTGCGAGAGCACATGTATTACCCTGAAATTTTCGGGGAGAGAATCCAGTTCCTCTCTAAAAGCTATATCTTTGGCGGTTTTGTTGCCATAGAGAAGAACCACTTCACGGTTATCTTCGGTCTGATTCAGATAGCGAATCATGCTCATGAACGGTGTGATACCTATACCTCCTGCGATAAATATATATTTCTCAGCCGGATAAAGCGTGAGAGTGAATCGCCCGAAAGGCTCGTCGATTAAGGCGGTATCTTCGAGAGTAGTATTGTGGATAGTGTTTGTGAAATCGCCGGATTGTTTGATTGAAGCTCGAATGATATCGGAATCGCCGGGCGAAGAGCAAATAGTGAATGGATGCTCCTGTGATGATCTGCCCGGACGAACCAGCTTTAGGAACATGAACTGCCCTGGATAGTATCCATTAAAAGAGCCGGATTTCGGCTTGAAATCGAAACTCCACACATCCTGGGTCTCGCGAGTGATTTTATCGATCGAGAATTTCTTACGTCGAAAAAGAGGGACCGCGATATTTCGATAGAGAAATGTTAAAATTGCGACTGCGAAATAGACAGCGAGAACCGTTCTGGCGATTCCTTCTTCCAGGTTTGAGCCTACCGCGAAAGCATGGATAAAAAGCAAAACCAGCACAATTATCATACCTTTGTGCATAGTATGCCAGCGGTTGTAATCGATTTTCAGATTTTTGAAAAATACTGCCAGGAGAATTGCCAGAAAAAGCAACATCAAACCCAATTTGCCGAGATTGATTCCCGAAGAATTGTCCAGCGAGAGCAATGAAAAATCGCCACTGAGAATTATCAGCAAAACCGGATGCAATATCGCCAGGAAGAAACCGAATATAGCCATCTTGGCGTGAACACTCAGTACAACATTCAATCCGAATGGTCTATCCAGAAATCTTAGCCGTGATCCAAGAATGACCTGCAAAGCAAATATTGAAATAGCTGTCATCCCGGCGAACTTGGCCAGTGTATAGACAATCTCCGAAATACCACTCTGGACAAGCACCAAAACTCCAGGAAAAAGCACCAGAGCTAAATATATCAATATCAGCAGGTAAGCGATGACTCGTTTGTGCAGGATGGATTCTGGCAATAAAACACTATTTTTGATTTCGCTCTGGCTACTCATACTAGTTCCAAAGATTGATCAAGTTTATTCTTCTGAATTATCCGGTTTGGGCTTTTCGATTTCGATAGTCTCTTTTTTCTTACCAAATTTGTTACAGTTTGCTTTAATCTCGATTTCGTCGCTCACTTTGGCATCGACAATCACATAAGAGGCTTTTTGCATCTCTTCGTTGGTCTGAGACATGAATTTCTGAGTGATAATCACATCGCCGTTGAGTTTGATTTCAATTTCGTCGATAAAATGTTTGTCCGCGCTTTTTACGCTGTGGGGAAGTTCGATTGTCAGGGTGTGAGTTTCCAAATCGAATTCCGCAATTATCTCGCTGGCTGGATGAGCCACAGCAAGTCCGGCAAGAACGATCATCATAGCAAGTAGTACTAAAGTTCTCATGAGTCCTCCTTTTGAGAGTTCAATTTTATTCAATATAATAGGTAAAGCGCCTTTATAGCGACTTTTTTAAAAGAAAAATGGGGATACCGATTCGATATCCCCATCGAAGGCCGCTTTGGACGCGATTATCTCAATAGAAGAATTGTGCCGTTACACATAATCTCGCCATCGACTTTAATTACGTATAGATATAATCCCTGCTTGACAGGATTGCTTTCATTGTCGCGTCCGTCCCAGATTCTGCCGACCGCATCGCCGAAATCGGTCTGTGCCGGGATATCCGCTCGCCATATCTCGACATTACGCATGTCGTAGATTATTATCAAGGCCGGTTCACTCATCATATTCGGATAGGTAAAGTAAGTCCGATCGTTGATATCGTCGCTGTTTGGAGTGAACGGATTCGGGAACACCGCGCAATTAACTTTCGGCTCGATCAGGAACTGCCATTCATAGATTCCCTCGTTTGGATCGCACCAATCCGGGGAGTCGTAAACTCTCAGGATAACATCCACCGTATCACCCTGCACAAATTCCACATCGTGATTCTCCGGGGCGAAACCAAGAATTCCACCGCCTTCGGTATTTGGTGCCCAGGTGAAATCTGCGATATTATAGGTGACACCTTCCACAACCATTTCCAGAAGCATCGAGTCCACACCGGAAAGCGGATCTTCGATCTCGATAATAACATCCTGCTGAAGGTCGCGAGTCATACCCAAAGGTAAAGTCATATCTGCGGTTGGCTCGTCGTAATCGACAACGAAATTGTAATCCAGAATCGAAGTAATGTCGTTGCCGAAGATATCTTCGACATGTAACAAGCGCACGTGAACATCGGTGGCCGTGGCCCACATCGGATCGGGGCGATAGACAAGATATGGATCGTCCCATTCGAGTTCAGTGTCGGACTCGAAATAGCTTGTGCCGTTGACTTCCAGCTCGATAGTACTTTCATCGATTCCGTCGCTGTCGGTAATCTGTATAACGATACTGTCCGGGTCGCAGGCGGTGAAATCGCCGTCCTCGGGGCGGATAATCTCCGGTAATGGTGCGTTTGGATCTCTGAAGAACCACGCGAAATGTGTGGTGTCGCAATTGGCCGCACAATAATCGGGATTGTCCGCAGCGATAACCTCGATAATGATCGAATCTCCTGCAGTCCAACTCTCTCCCGCAGCCGAGGCATCGAAAGTGAGTACCGGATTACTCCATGATAATATCGCGCCGTCAATTGGATACAATGTCAGTCCGGAGTTGTCGCCAACCAAGACCGCGAAAGAATCCACGGCGATTCCGCATCCATCATCGGTAACATCGAACTCGAAAGTTCCCGGTGAAGAAGTAACCTCCACCAGCGGCGGCGAGACAACACTGGCAACCGGCGGAGTTAAATCGACATAGAACAACCATTCAAAGGGCAGGTTGTTCACCGAGTTGCTGTCCAAATCCAGAGCGGAATCCAGAACGACATTAACTTCCTGCCCGTCGGTCCATGTTTGCCACGGATCGTAAGTCAGGATAGAGTCGCCGTCCCACATAAGCACGGTGCCATCCACGACATACACGCTACCTTCCACTTCGAATCTGAAAGTGGCCGGATCGAGGGCCAGGCCGCTATCGGGAAGGCCGATTTTCAGGATAATCTGTTGATCGTCACATGCCGACCAGGTCAAATCGAACGGCTCGATAATAATGGGTTCGCCGGTGGGACAAGGATCTGTCCAGAACGGTGGATCGAAACCGTCCGCGAAAGTACTTCCCGCAACCACTGTGGCCGATGAATCCATGGAACCGTCACAGGCGACAGGATAGCAGTAATTCCACGATTCGATATACCAGGTGTGATACTCGCCGCAGGGGTAAGGTCCCACGCTGAAGCAGGTATCTGTTATTCCGCTAACCATGGAAACGCTGTCCACGAAGACCTCGAAATAGATCGGTGCGGTTCCGGGTGGCATCTCCCAGCAAAGCTCGACCATTCCCGGAGTAACCGTATCCGCGGAATCGGGAATGACCCAACTGAACGAACCGGGAGCTTCGTGTTCGTAATTCACCCACATAGTGTCTATATCCGAGCAGCCGATGCTATCCACGATCTCCAGCACATAATAGATAGAAGAATCCGGGGTAACATCGAAAGGCCCGCCGGTGTGAACAACGGTGCCGTCCAGATCGTACCAGATAGTATCGATCGGCGGTATTACCGATCCCGTAATCAGCGGATCGCAGCCAACCGTGCCAGTGCCGCCCGGGCAGATAGTAATATCGCCGCCCGCATGAGCAATCGGGTTACTGATTCCCACGAAGATGCTATCGCTCCAGATACATCCGGTGGAATCGGTAACTGTAACCCCGATATAATCCGCGCCGGGACCAGCTAAACTAATAGTCGGCAATGGCGAAGTGGGATCGTCGTAAAGTGGCGTCGGCCACCAGGAATAGCTATATGGCGGAGTTCCACCGCTAAGTGTGGAAGTCATCACCATGCTGATAGAATCGATTCCGCAGAAAATCGTGTCCGGTATATCGATATCGATCATCAAATCGCAATCGATTACGTAAATATCCCAGCAGGATGTATCCACATTCGCTTCGCAATAATCGGGTGAATCTCCGGCAACCGCGCAGAATGTAATCGTATCGCCGCGATCAAAATCGTAACCGGCGCACTCAAGGTCGAGTTCGAAATTACCCGCGATCGTATCGTAAGTCACGCAAGTATCGCCCACGCACCAGGTGTCGTAAACTCCCGCACCGTCAACAATGATGCAGACTTCGGAAGGATCGACACCCGAGAGGGCGTCTTCTGTATAGAAACCCGCGGTAGTAAATGTTCCGGGAACCCATCCACCTGCGGCAGGATATACTCCGCTAAAAGTAGGCGGCGAGTAATCCACGGTGAAAGTGAAAGTATAGGGCGAAGCTATATCCACCCCAAAACGGTTCTCAGCGTGGAGAAGAGTAACATCGACCACATCGCCGTCGCTCCAGAAACCCGCGCCGGGTGAGAATATCAGAGTGTTCGGCACATAGAAAGTCAATTCCGGGTTCGCCGTGGTGTAATCGGTACCTTCGATTTGCAGGACTATGGTGCTTTCGATAATACTGGCGGTATCGTTAATCTCGATAACGATGCTCTCAGGATCACATGCGGTAAATGTGCCGTCCAGTGGGCGAATAGCTTCTGGAACCGGGCCGCCGCATGGATAAGTATTGAATATTCGTCCAGAATCGGAGCTGACCGCGTAATGAGTATCCGCGACGCCGAGATAGATGTAAGTCGAATCGCCCAATGTATCCACTTCGCAGAAGAAATACTCGGTAGCGCAGGTATTTTTAGCGATAATCGTCCATGTGTGACTTTCCTCGCAGGGATAATCGACCGTATAGCTGGTATCCGCGATATTCAAGGCCACAGGCACACCGTCGATTAGCACATCGTAAACGATAGTTCCCGTTCCCGAAGATGCATTCCACACGAGATCGATTGTAGAAGGCGATGGTGGGAGAAGTGCTCCCGATGCGGGCGAAATCAATGTCGGCGAACCGACGGCGACGAAATCGACAGTGATCGTAACCGTGTCATAATCTTCCGTGGGCGTGGGCGCGTCGTCGGTAACATGCAAAACATAATCGGTGGTAACCGTCGGAATTGCATAGGGATTCGATTCGGAACTTGTCCAGCTTCCTCCAACCTCAGTCCATTCGTAGGTATATGGTGGGCTGCCAGCGTAAGCACTGGGAGTACATCCAAGCTGGACAGAATCGCCCGGGCACAGATTAATATCCACTCCAGCGTGAGCGTAAACATGCGGCGGAGGCATAATCAAAGTCCAACAACTATCCATATAATTAGCGGCGCATGTATCCGGATGATCCGCAGCATGCAAGCAGATATCGATTGTATCGCCCTCGGAGAATTCCAGTGAATAATCGACCGCGTTCCATGTGAGACATGTATCCCATTCGATCCATCCACCAACGAAAGGATAATCGACGCCATCGACATTTAGAATAATCGAGTCGCCGTCCACGCCGGCTACTCTATCTCTCAGACAGAAATAGATAGCCGGGCTGGTCGAGGCCGACTCGGTTCCGGGAAGCGGAGTAAGACCGTACATTGTCGGCGCTTCAAGATCCATGAAGAATTCCACGCAGATCGAATCGGGCATTATATGGCCCATTGAATCGGCCAGTTCGGTTAAACATATATTCAGGGTATCGTAGGTTCCCCACGGCATGGTAGGCTCGAAACGGAATTCACCGCTGCCCGCAGTTAAGGGTATATAATCCAGCTCTGGCGAAGATATAGTATAACTCGCGCTGCCATCGATGACCACCGCAGTTGCTGCGTCGATACCGTTGGAAGCTTCGACGTGCCAATAGACACCCTGATAATCGCACGCGCTGATAGCTCCCGGCGAAGGTAAAATCACCGAACCGGTGGGCACGGATAGATTAACTATCAAGCTCCAGCAGGTGTCGGCATAATTAGAATCGCAATAATCGGGGTTGTCGTGCGCGCCCATCAAACAGAAATCGATAGTGTCGCCGTCGCTATAGGAAAGCCCCAGCGTGGAGAGATTCGCGGTGAAAGTGGTACCGTCCCAGGTAAGCCCTGCGGTCGGCGGCGCGAAAGTGATTCCCTCGATAGTGATATAAACATCGTCTTCATCCACGCCGATTCCGTCGTCGTGAACCTGAATGGAGACATTGGGAGATCCACCAACATCGCTGCCCGGAGCGGGAAGAATATTGTCGAAATAGGGCGGTGAAAGATCGATTAGCATATCTCCGGTTATAGGTGCGGGAAGACCAATTCCAGCCATGTTTTCCGCTTCAAGCAGACGGAAATCGTAGGTGATACCGTCGAACCAGCACGGTGGTTCCGGTTGGAAAATGAGAAGCGAATCGTACAGATAACTCAACCTCGAATCGCCAATATCTATAGCTGTACCGTCATATTCGAAACGAATGGTGCTTTCATCGATACCGATATCGTCAGCCAGATAATATATAATTGGCTGACATGTGCATGCACTGGCGACCACGCCGTCCAGATTGACATCCACCGGTTCTATCAGGTGCGCTTCCGGAGTGGAAATCATCACATAGAAATCCCAGCACATGGATGTATCGTTCGGCGGACAATATGAATATCCCGGTGCGTCGAAAAGGCTGTCCAGGCAGATTCTGACTGTGTCGCCGTTCTGGAAAACATGACCGGAAATCGTCAACTCGGAACCGTCCCATGAGGGAGCCCAATCGCTGATAACCACGCCATCCACGGAGATAGTAATATAATTGAAACTGGCCGGATCGACTCCTGCGGGGAAATCCTCGATAGGCAGACGAATATCTGGAATCGAATCGTAAACTGTGGTATCTGCCGTGGGAATTGTATCGGTAATAATCGGCGGCTGTAAATCGACAATAAAGGTGCACGGCTCCACAGACACTGCGCAATAAGCGCTATTCATGGCCTGAATTAGTTCCGCGGAGATCGTATCGCCATGGGACCAGTCGGTGCTCGGGGTAAAAGTAACCAGAGTTGTTCCAGCGCCGACAGAAGTCTGAGTCAGCTCTGTACCCGGTGTGTAGAATGTGCCGTTAATGCTAACCACGGTGGAATCGAATAACAATCCGGTAACTGTATCTACCACGATCCATTGAATTTCCTGATTGGCACAGGTTGTTACTAACCCGCACGGATCGGGGATTTGCACATAGGCAAAAGGCGATGGTGCCAGATTGACAAAGCAGGTATCCGCGTCGGTAAACCCATTGGAATCGGTAACCGTGGCGATATACCAGGTCGGTTCCGTGGGGAAAACGGTAGGATTCCAGCTCGAACTTGAGTATCCCGGAGGAATGCTCGACCAATCCACGCTTAGCGGCGGAGTTCCAGCGTCGGCAGTAGGTGAACCGCCGATAGTAGCGGAAGTTCCCACGCAGATTGTGGTATCCCAACCGGCATCAGCAATCGGGAATACCGGAAGAATCACCATAACATCGTCCTGATCGCCAAGAAGACCGCCGGCATTATGCCCACCCAGACCGGAATCACCGTAAACTTCGACTGGATTGTCAAATATGCCTTCCACTCCCATCTCTATAGATGCTTCGAACTCGATAACGATCGAGTCGCCCTCGGTAGTACTGAACCATCCCCAGTTAAGAACTGTATCTCCTGGCGAAGGATCCATCACGCTGTCACGAGTGGCGGTTCCAAATAAACTGATTGTGGCTGGTGTACTTCCCATGGAAAACCCCGGAGGAAGAGTATCTACAACCTGAATATTGTGGCCGGGGTCGCCAGCGTTCTGGATTATAACTATTCGCCAGGTTGTGTAGGTTCCACTCATGGTTGGAGTATATGTGCAATACTTGATAGCCTGATATTCCGCGTTGATTGGATTGAGGTTCTGGCCGGCAACCGCGGCGTATGACGCCCAGTTCGAGTCGTAGCCATACATCTGAATTAGCATGGTAGTGTCAGCTTCCAGAACATGGCCGCCGGGATCCAGCTCTATACGAGCTCCACGATAGGTTGTTCCCGGAATATTAAACCATGTGGTCGAAAATGTCGGTGCCATGCCGTCCAGAGTAATGGTGCCCTCATATCCGACTTCAATAGCCACATTGAGAAAATCGTTGTTATATCCGGAAGGAGTCAAAAAGACATATCTGCTTGAATACTGCTCAGCTGGCGCGACCAGCATAAAAGCCGGGTCGCCAAGAGGGTCGGTGTATGAGCCGAGAATATCGGTATAGCTAACCATAGTTCCGCCCATGAGGAATTGGCCCACCAGAACAGGCTTATCCGCTTCGATACGAGTGGGGCTGTCCAGCAAATCACCATCGCAGCTACCCTCGAATAGCCAAGATCCCGGTTCGCAAGGCTGGCCGTTCCATTCCCAGAACTCGCCTCTGTCCAGACTGAAAGTTGTTGTTCCGCCGTCGTCCTGAATACTAATACTGGTAGCATCTTCCGAAGCCACGATTCTGATGACATCTTTCTCCCAATAGTTACGCGGCTGAATTGGGAATGCGTTGAAATTCTTTCCCCATGCCGAAATAGGAGGAATTTGCTCGATAAGATAATCTGCGGCCATGATGCTGTCGGGCATAAAAGCAATCTGATTACCAGCGATCACCGAAATCGGTTTATTCGAAGTAATCTCCGAGCCGGTCAAATCGTAAAGATTGGTCAGAGATGGCGAATTGGCAAGCACCTGATAAGTCTCGTAGCTGTCCAGAGTGATTGTCCAGGGAACTCCAGCCGGACGGCCATCTTCAGTGATAACCGATGGAGTGATAGTAACTTCGGTGCTGTCGTAAGGAGCTACGATAGCAAACATGCTCGGTCCGCGGTTGTAAGGTGGAATTAATGCGGAAGGTGCGGTGGGAAGATTATCCCGCCAGCACATAGTAATATATTCTGTTCCCAGGCTGGGAATCGGATAAAGCAAAGCCATATCGTTGGTAGAGCCGGGAGCTTCGTAAGATAGAAAATATGCCGAAATTGGATTATCCGCCTGAATACGAAGGCCTTTCTGTTCGATCAGTTCGGATTCCCTCAGCCAGAAAGTGCTATCGACACTGACTGTGGTAACCGAATTTGGCGGAATGAAAAATGGCACACTGAAACTGCCGTCGATATTCCGGACTGTGCCGTTGGTGGCCCATGTAGAAGTCAGAATTATCTGGCCGTTAAAATCAGAAGCCGGAGGGACTGGAAGTCCAACCGGTTCGCGGCATGCATTGGCTGGATAACAGAAATAGAAATCTCTTCCCAGATTAGTAAAGGCAAAAATCGAAATGATGGTTATTAAAAGCAAGTAAAGGACTATTATCCTTTTGTCCATAGTAGCTCCTTGGATATGAATTATCTTCTCAAATGAAGATAGTATTACCTTATTATAATGTTATAGCAAAATAAATAAATTAAAGGCAAAGTCAAGGTTTGGTTTACTATAATTGAAAGCATTTATAGAACACGATGTTGCATAAATTGGCGAGTATTAAATTTGACTTGACATTGAATATTTAATGGCTATTCTATCAATGAAACCCGGGTAGCTCTCCCGATTGTTTTCCCGTTAATATGATGAGAATAAACCTAATAATAATAGCTATTTTATGTTGCGTGGTTCTCGAGGCTAATCAGCTTGATACGCTCAGCGATGCTAATCTTAATTTTCAGCAGCAAAGCCAGAATAAGACCAACTTTGCGCAAAGTGACGATATCTTTTCATCCAGAAATAAACTCTCGCTTTTTTCACCGGAGAGATTATCTCAATCCAATGGGGTTTATTTTGGGTATTCATCCGATGGGAAAAACACGGGATCAGTATTATCTTTTATGCATGAATTTACCTATATTATAAAACCCAATATGAAGCTGGAGACGAATATATCTGTGGCCAGATCGACATATTCCGGCGAACATAGTACGGATCTTATGCCGTCTTTCAGGTTGGATTGGAAACCCAACAAAAATACTAGCATTACTTTCGATGTTCAACTGCCAGCGCAAAATTTGTCCGGGAACGGTATATCGATGGATCCCTGGAGAAGAAATATTAATAGATAACCAGCCCACATGGCTAAAACCTCTAAAAAGAAAGATAAAACCAGCTCATTCAAGAACCTTATTACAAGGTTGTTCGATTGGTTTGTTATTTGCACTTTGGGTTTAATCGCTGTTTTCATATTGGTGGGATACCTTCTTCCGGTTAAAGAAAAAGAAGTTGAAGCAAGGGTACCCGACAGAAACTCGATTTTGGTGGAGTTATTCGATGGTTGTGGTCGTAAAGATGTTGTGCAGGATATCAGGATTCATCTTATCGAGAAAGGAATCGATGTGCCGCAAGTGAGCCGCACCGGCTATACATATCCGGTGAGTCTCGTTGTGGATAGAATAGGTGCAAAAGCTAATCCGGGAGTGGCCGATTCGCTGTCAAGAATACTCGGGGTGAGTGAAGATCAGGTAGTTTTGCAGAGAATCGAAGGCCTTCAGGTTGATGCTACAATCGTTATTGGCCTGGATTACCCGAAAATAATTGAGAAACTTAAATAAGAGAGAGTATGGAAGAGATAGAGAAAAAGAGTTCGGAAGAATTAGCAAGAATGATAGCGGAATTTATCGCGGATAGAATGGGCGACGACGTTCATCTGCTGGATATGCGAGAGCTGACCGATATCGCCGATTGGTTTATTATCGCCAGCTCAAAGAGCAAAAGGCATCTGCGAGCGCTTTCCCAGGACCTTATTCACGAGATTAAGCAGGCTGAGATTCATCCGGCCTATGTGGAAGGAGTGGCCAGCGAATCGTGGATTATCGTGGATATTTTTGATGTAGTTATTCATCTGTTTTTACCCGAACGCAGAGAGTATTTCAGTCTGGAAGATTATTGGGCGGATGCCCCTCGCGAGGTTATCAATAGCGAAACGGTTATGAGTAATAACGATGATCGAGATTAGAAACATTATATCAAACAGCCTTAAAGAGGCTATAAAGAATCTCTGGGATACTCAGATCGAACCGGAGATAAGTCTCACCGAAGGTTTCACTTTCGGTGATTTAACCAGTAACGTAGCTTTTCAGCTTGCTTCAATAGCCAAAAACTCCCCACGCAATATCGCGCAGCAAATCATGCAAAATATGGATTTACCGGAGAATATGATTACCGCGGAGATTGCCGGACCGGGATTTATTAATTTCAGATTTACCCACGAATATCTTCATTCTCTGGTTAAAGAGATTATTAAAAAAGGCTACGATTTTGGAGCTTTACAAACCGACGACAGAGAAAGAATCCAACTTGAGTATGTCTCCGCGAATCCTACCGGACCGTTGAATGTGGTGAGCGCGAGAGCCGCCGCGGTGGGAAGTGCTATGATCTCCCTCATGCGCCATTGCGGTTACACAATCGAAGGTGAATACTATATTAACGATGCGGGAAATCAGATTAGAAAACTCCAGGAAAGTTTTATCGCACGGATACGTCAGGGGATTGGTTTGGAATGGGAGATTCCTCTGGATGGTTATCGCGGTGAATATTTGATGGATATGGCTATCCAATACGCCGACTGCTGTCCCGAAGAATACAAACGAATCACCGGTGTAATGCTCGAAGGCGATGAACCCGATCTGGATCATGCAAAGCAATGGATCGTTAAGGAAATGACCGCTCGAATCGAACATGATTTGGCTGCGTTTAATGTGGAAATGGACAACTTCTTCTCGGAAAAAGAATTCAGAAAAACCGGCGAAGTTGAACAGATACTCCGTCAACTCGAATCTCAGGGCGATCTTTTTCACAAAGAAGGCGCGGTTTGGTTCGATGCCACACAATACGACGATTCGGAAGATCCATATGTTTTGATTAAATCTGATGGCGATTACGCCTACGCCGCGGTGGATATTGCCTATCATCGAAATAAACTCGAACGCGGATTCGATAGAATCTATGATATCTGGGGGCCGGATCATCATTCGCATATAAATAGAATGAAAGCCGCATTGATTGCTCTGGGCTACGAGGGTAGATTCGAAGTGATTGTTCTTCAACAGGTCAACCTGTTGGATAAGGGCGAAAAGGTTGTCATGTCCAAGCGTGCCGGCAAAATTATAACCTTAAACGATTTGGTGGGTGAGGTTGGTGTGGATGTTGCCAGATATTTCTTTCTGTGCCGCAGATCCGAAGCTCATCTCGATTTCGATCTGGACCTTGCCAGAAAACAATCTGACGAGAATCCGGTTTATTATATTCAGTACGCCCACGCTCGGATATCCGGGATTTTGGAGTTCGCGGAGAATCAGGGTTTCAAGTCAGATCATATCGATGAACAGGCTATCGCGATGCTTAAGGAAGACGAGGAGATCGAATTGATACGCAAGATGGCAACATGGCCATGGGTTGTGGCAAAATCCGCGGTGGATATGGCTCCGCATCATGTATGCTTTTATCTGCACGATCTGGCACGGCTTTTTCATCCGTTTTATAATAGTTTCAGGGTGGTCGGTGAAGATAAGAATTTGACATACGCCCGTGTAGCGCTTTGTAATGCAATTAAAACCAATTTAGCTTTGGGATTGAATTTGCTCGGCATTTCGGCCCCGGAGAATATGTAAGAAAACCAGGAATTAAAAAAGGAATAGAAATGGAATTAGAAGAACTAAAACAAAAACCTATCGATCAACTTCTAGATATGGCGGAGAAAATTGGAGTAGAGAATGCCAGCACACTTAGACGTCAGGAGATGATTTTTAAGATTTTGGAAGGAGTGGTGGCCGAAAACGGCACTATTCGGGCAAGTGGCGTGTTGGAAGTATTACCCGACGGTTACGGGTTCCTTCGTAGCCCCGATTATAACTATTTACCCGGGCCGGACGATATCTATATCTCTCCAAGTCAGATAAAGAGATTCGCCCTGAAAAAGGGCGACGATGTGTATGGACAGATTCGTCCACCCAAAGATAACGAACGCTTTTTTGCTTTGCTTAAAGTAGAAAAAGTCAACGATGAACCACCGGAGAATCTACGTCACAAGATATTGTTCGATAATCTCACACCGCTTTATCCGAATGAAGTTCTCACGTTGGAATTTAAGCCCTCCGATGCCTCGACTCGTATTATGGACCTTCTGTGTCCTATCGGCAAAGGACAGAGAGGTTTGATTACCAGTCCTCCCAAGGCTGGAAAAACTGTCCTTCTCCAGAAAATCGCCAACGCTATTACCAAGAATCATCCAGAGTGTAAACTTATCGTATTACTTATCGATGAACGCCCCGAAGAGGTTACCGATATGCAAAGATCGGTGGAAGCCGAAGTTATCTCCAGTACTTTCGATGAGCCACCAGATCGTCACGTACAGGTTTCTGATATGGTAATCGAGAGAGCGCGCCGATTGGTGGAGCACAAAACCGATGTTATCATTCTTCTCGATTCTATCACCCGTCTGGCAAGAGCCTATAACGCGGTTGCGCCGCATTCGGGGCGAATCCTCACCGGTGGTGTTGACGCTTCGGCATTGCAGAAACCAAAGAGATTTTTCGGTGCAGCCAGAAATATCGAAGAAGGCGGAAGTCTAACTATTCTGGGCACCGCGCTTATCGAAACCGGCAGCAAGATGGATGAGGTGATTTTCGAGGAATTTAAGGGAACCGGTAATATGGAAATAGTCTTCGACAGGAGATTAGCCGACAGAAGGATTTTCCCGGCTATGGATGTCAATCGCTCCGGCACAAGAAAAGAGGAATTACTTCTCGACGAGGAAACTTTGCAGAGAGTCTGGCTTCTCAGGAAAATTCTCGCGGATATGAATCCGGTCGAGGCCATGGAATTCCTGAAAAACAAGGTTTTGTCCACAAAGACCAACAAGCAGTTTTTGGATTCTATGGCGATAGGATAAATGGCTATCGAGATCGTCAGGGGTGAGCCTTCCGCGATTCCGGAAGGGTTGGTGTTGCTGCCGAATAACGATGCGGTCAACACTCTGGCGGCTCGGTTAGTCGAAAAACGGGGTGCGTTCACCGGCCCTAAAACCTATACTACTTACACTCTTTTTCGCGATCTATCTGCGGATTTATTTTCCGGGGAGATGCTTTCGCGCAAGCAGATTTCGGATCAAAGTGCGCTGATTCTACTTCGGCGTATAGCTTCTCAAATCCCGGAATTAGCTCTCGGGGCTAATCTTACCGGTATGCTTTGCCAGCTGTGGGAGCTTATAAAAGCGCTCGGATCGGCTGGAATAAGAACCAGCCGGGATCTGAGAAAAACCGATATCTATAGCGGAATAAACGGCAGAATTATGGGAAAGCTGCTTGACAGCTATCGCAAGGAGCTCGAATCCGGTGGATATATCGATCAGACGGATCTTTGTCTCGAAGTTCTCCGCCAACTCGAGATTGGTGATATACCCGAATGGTTGGTAAAAACCGACAGGTTGAGTCTTCTCTATTTCGACAAGCTAAATTTGCTAGAACGCAGACTGCTCGAGACTCTGGGGCAATCGCTACAAATCGACATTTATCTACCTAACACAGACAGTTACCGATTCGAGGAGAATTTCGAGAAAAGCGTTATTGCACCTTTCTCCAGATTGACGCAGAGTGCAGAGTTCAAAGGGATTCGTCGAACTGGAAAACCGGAGTCGAATAATTCGATTGTATTTGGCAATTGGAAACTCACAGGCAAAGATATTCCCGAATCATCGATCCGGCATTGGCCCAAATTGACTGCACTTGTCGCCAACAATCCTATCAAAGAGATCGATCTTATAGCTGGCGCGATACGCGAGTTGGTGGAGAGATCTCCGGTGGAGTATTCTGAAATAACAATTATTTCCGATAATACACTCTGGCCAAAGCTTTCCAGTGGATTGCGAGAGCACGATATACCTTTCAGGTCCAATCAGGGCAGAAATCTCTCGCAGACCATGCTGGCCGAGCTTCTGCGCAGAATAGCCGCTATGATCAATGGCGAATTCGACCGCGAAGAGGTGTTTCGCTTGATGGCGCACGAGTTACTTTTCCCAAAAAGGATTTTTCCTCTGGATAATATAGCTCGAGAACTCAATATCAGCGGGGGAATTCCAGTCAAAAAGCAATGGTTGGAGAAATTAGTCGATTACAATACCGATGAAAGTGAAGAGCTTGCCGAAATTATCACTCGATTGATAGAGGTGTTTCCTGAAAAGCTTATAGACAAAGAAATTTCGGCTATCGACTATGTTCGCATGATTCAACAATTTATGGATGTATTCCAAATAGAGGAAAAATTGCGTGAGAAAATTCAAGCCATGCGAGCCGATTATGTTGTTATGACCGCGGAAGCTTCGTCGTGGCAGGCTTTTCAGGATATTCTGGATAGTGTGACCGATGTTCCATCGGGGCTTTTTAATACACATTTAAACTTTACACTTGAGCTTATGGAACGCTCCTCGATTAGCGCTTGCGGCGGCGAAGGTTGCATTATAGCTGATAAAAGCTCGATGCCCTGGATCGAAAACAAAGTAGTTATTTTTCCGCGTTTTATCCAAAAAGAAGTTCCGCCCGCTGGAGGAAATTATCTTTTTCTGGACTCCAGACAAACTGAAAAACTGGGGCTGGAGAATAATCTGGCCCCATATGAATTTATTATCAGGCTAAATAATATCTATCACCGCTCGGAGATGATGATTATAACTCGTTCGGTGAAAGAAGGCGACCGTCCGATACCCGAGTCGCCATTGTGGCCCGTTGCTAATAGCGATAATCCCGCAGATTCGGATTATTTATCTCGAATGGAGGAGATATCCACTCATATAATGAACCGTGATTATTGTCCCCGAAAATCTCAGATTAGAAGCGGTAAACTGTTGATTGGCGATGTCGATGACGATTCGATCGATATGGAAGAGATAGCTCGTATTCCGGGAATCGCAGGTGCGGCGCGAAGAATCGATGTTTTGAAAAACCAGCGAACCGGCCAATTCGGTGAATATGACGGAATAATCGACGATAGATTCACTCATATTCTGGAGGAAAAGCTGAAAGCCTTCAGAGTTACCGGTTTGAACCAGTATCGCAGGTGTCCGTTTAAGTATTTTATGGAGAATATTCTCAATATCGAGTTGCCTCCGGAGCCCGGTCTGGAGATCGAGTATTCCGATAGGGGCCTGGTTTTGCACCGAATCCTGGAGCTGTTCTGGGGGAGAAAGATCGAAAGAGTTTTTTCCAATAAAACTCTGGGCGAAAGACTGAGATATCTGGCCGAAAACTGGGATAAAACCTGTCTTGAATTGACTATCGACGAGGATAGCTATGACCGAAATTATCGGGAAATTATCAATATCAGTAGGGCGGTTATCACCGAAGAGTTTCCCGGGCGCGCCGGAATATATCTCGATCAACTGGCAAACTCTATCGAGACCGCCCTGGAAAAATATCTAGATTATCTAAAAGATTACGATGACGGTTATGTGCCGGTTTTCACCGAAATGCGCAAAGAGATTCAAATCGACGGCAATCTCCTGCGTTCGCGTTTCGACAGAGTCGATGCCAATCGATCGGGGCACATTCGAATTGTCGATTACAAAAGCGGCAATGGGCCGTCTTTAAAGGATTTGGAAAATAAAATCGAGTTGCAGCTTCCCGCGTATTGCCTGATGGCCAGAGATATGGGCGAAATTGTGGCGGGAATATATTGGGCTAAATTCTTAAAATACGAACCAAAACTTAGCGTGCGCTTCGAACGCGAAGATCATCACGAAAGCTGCCAGGAAAACGAAAAAAAGTCGCGGAGTTACCATTCTGTTCCGGAGAACCAATGGCAACAGGAGCTGGAGTATTACGAACATTTCCTTGGATTACTCATGCAGAATATCAAACAGGGAATTTTTCCGCCGGATCCGCCCGATGATAAATGCACTCAGGGCAGATATTGTCCATTTGCGAAATTCTGTGGTTTCGATTCGAATCGTGTTGAGATGAATGTGGATGGAGGTGAGGAATGATTTTTCAGGAGGGTTATCTTTCCGAAGAACAGCTTCGAGGAATAGATATAGAGCAATTCTCCGGTATGATCGCCGGAGCGGGAAGTGGCAAGACACGAGTGCTAACCGCGAGATATATAACTCATCTGGAGAAAGCTCGAAGTGAAGGATTGTCCCCGCGAGAGGCGATAAGATCGCTGGTGGCGATAACTTTCACTCGTAAAGCGGCAAGCGAAATGGCCTGGCGCGTCAGCAAGGAATGTGAAGAACTTGCCGAAAAAAACTCCGGCAATGGGACCAGATTCTGGCGAGAAATTACTCTACGTATGGCCGACGCCCGAATATCAACTATTCACAGTTTCTGCGGATCGATTATCAAAAGATATCCGCATCTAACCGGGATTAATCCACTTTTTCAGAGCGACGACGGCAGTTCGTTCGATGTGGAAAAAGTGGTTCGCAGGTTCGCTTTCAAGCTGGCATTGCCAGACGGTCCGGATTACACTCTTGCGGAGAAAATCGCCGGATATCTTGCATGGGGCAAATTGATAGGTGCCTTGAAAGCCGCCTACAACAACCGCGCAAACACCGCGGACCAGTTCGCCGAATTCCCTTCCGATTCGGAAAAACTCCTGAAAAAATGGCGCGAGAATCTTCTCGAGTTGATGGATCTCTGGAGTCGGAAATCACGTCGCAATTTAGCAGATAATCTCTCAAAAATCCACGCCCGGAGCCACGATATCGACCATGCCGATAGTTTATATAAAGAAATCGAATTCATGGCGAACTCTGCTCCGTTTGCCGAAGATCCGTTCTCATTTAAATCGGCGATAGACAGTTTGACCAATAAAAGCGGTGGTGCTCGAAGTTTCGGTAATAAAGGCAGAGCTAGTGAATGGGGCAAGGAAAATCTGGCGGAACTACGTGAGCAGATGACTTCGATTTCTGAAAAGCTGGCCGAAGTCGGCCCGTTGATTCCCAAAGATTTTAATCAGATCGATCTGCGCGATTGCGGTGCTACTGTAGTTTTCAAAGATATCTTCAATCTTTTTATTGAGAACGAAAGAATCGCGCTGGATTCATCGTTGGAGCCAACTTTCGACGATTTGATTATCGAAGCCGAGAAAATCACACGCAACCGGAGAATTATCGAGGATATTTGCCACGGAATCGAGGGCTTTTTGGTGGATGAATTCCAGGATACCGATCCTTTGCAATGGCAAATTATAAGCCGCCTTGGGGATAATATCCATGGCAGCTTGTTTTGGGTGGGAGATCCCAAGCAATCGATCTATTCTTTTCGCGGGGCCGATGTTACCAATGTGAGAAAAGCCTCTCACTGGTTGGAGAACAAAGATGGCCAAATCGATTATCTTCACAATAATTTCAGGACAGCGCCACGGGTACTCGGATTTATCAATACGTTGAGCGAAAAAATCCTCGGCCAGGAATCGCCACTCGATCTGGATTTCTCCGCAGATCCGCAGGAATTGGATTTCAAACGAACTCAACCGGAAGATTTCACCGGTTCGGTAGAGATTCTCTACGCCGAAAAGGAAAAGAACGATCCGAAATGCGATGAATCCGAGTTACTAGCGCGAAGAGTTTATTCGGCCATCCACGGAGATATCTCCGGAGATGGCAGACTGAAGGTGTTTCGCGATGGAGAGGTTTGTCCGGCCAGATGGAGTGATATAGCAGTTCTTTACCCCAAGCGTAAAGGCCTTCTGGACCATCTAAAAAGCCGCTTTCTCGAATTGAATATCCCATTTGTGGAGATAGGTGGTCAGGGGTTTTATGAAACCGAGGAAGTTGCCGCAGCGATAGATCTGATAAAATACCTCACAGATTCGCGAGATTTAATATCTCTGGTAGCAATGCTTCGCGGCCCGTTGTTCTGCCTTTCGGATTCGCTGCTTTTTTTGGCTTCGCATGCTGGCAAAAGAGATATTCGTGAAGGTCTGCGTGGGTTGGCCGAAGGACAATCGCCAGCAGCGAAAGTCCTTTCGCCCCGTGAAATAATTCTGTGTGGCGAATGCAACAGAATTCTCTCAGAAATCGAAGAGATGGTTGTATCATTGCGGCCTTCCGATTTGGTGTCACACGCGCTTATTCTTTGCGGCGCGTGGAGCACCTTTTCAGCTATGGCAAACGGCGAACAACGCGTAGCTAATCTTGAGAAATTTATATCTATTTGCGCGGAGCACGACTCGCGGGGGCTAGGCCCTCTGAGCGATTATTTGCGAGGGATAACTTCCGGCGAACAGGAGAAAGAGGCCTCGATATCTCAAGAGAAAACCGAAGCGGTCAATCTTATGACGGTTCACCAATCCAAGGGATTGGAGTTTCCGATTGTATTTTTCGCGGGACTGAGTGGAAAGCGCGGCAATTCAAATACGGGCAGTTTTATGTGGGATCCGCTCTCCGGGCCGATCCTTAGATCGGATAATCCGGGAAGCGACGAAAAAGGAGTTTATTGCGAAAGCTACAATTTCATTAATGGAAAACGTAGTGAAGAGGAGGACAAACGCTTGATTTATGTTGCTATGACTCGCGCAAGGGATCATCTGATATTCTCCACTCAGAAAAATGCCCATCTATTCAGGAGAATCTCCGGTGCAATGCAGGTTAATTTCCCGGAAATCTCCGGAAGAAAGCAAATTGTTTGGGAAGGTCATTCGATAGAGATATCCACGGGTATGGATAACTGGAAATTGGAACCTCCCGAGAAAAAGATTGGAACAACTGTTTTCCAGAGATTGAACGCTGATCGATCCATTATAAAAGAGCCCGAGGAAAAACCGGTTTCACGCGTTTCGAATAATCCTTTGTGGCGATTGAAAGCCACCGATCTGCCAAAATTAGCGAGTTGCCCGGCACGAATTTGGATGGATAAGCTATTTGAGATTCACTCGGATGGCGAAGGTGTCGAGTGGGGCAACGCGGTGCACCATTTTTTCCAGCGGCTGCCGTTTTTACCTGCCGATGAAAAGCAAATCGAGGATCTTGCTGGTGAAATCGGCGAAATATATAATCTCGATAGCAGCAATATAGCCAGATTGAAGGATTTCACCAAGAATGAGATAGTTATATCGCTTTTCAATGCGAAGAGAATAGAGGCGGATTTTCGCGAGAGATCGATTGTACTCAAGCATGGTGATTTCGTGGTAACCGGGACTATGGATCGTGTGTGGCGAGATTCGGACGGATGGCATATTGTGGATTATAAAAGCGAGCGCGCGAAGATGTTTGATTATTACGTTCCGCAGTTAGCTATCTACCGGTCCGGATTGAGTAAATCGTTGGGAATCGATGAAAGCCAAATCGACACATCGATACTTTTCCTCGGAGGAGAACCAACCCTAATGAGGATTCCTGAGTTCGACCTGAAATCTAATTTGCGAAAAATCGAAGAATATTTTCTGGATGGCAAACTAAAAATCGAATCGTCGGTTTGCGCAGAATGCAGCCATAAGGACAATTGCAATCTCCAAAATAAAAAAAGCGCGGATTAACCGCGCTTTTTTGTGCCGATATTTAAATCGAAATTAATTTCCCTGCTGTTGATTCTGAGGTAATGCAGTTCTGGGGACAATCGCTTCCTTGAGATTTGCGTTGTCGATGGTAATAGTCGAAGCATCGACCATCTGTTGAACATAATTATTTATCGTATTGTTAATCTTTACATTGGTTAGCTGCTGAATCAGGTTTTCGGAGATATCGTCGAACTGAAGCTTTTCGGGTTCTTCGCGATCGATAACATAGATGAAATGGTAACCCGATTCGGTCTGGAAAGGACCGGCCCATTTGCCTTTTTCCACGTTAACCAATTGATTGGCGATATTTGGATTGAGTAAATTAAGGCCAATTTTGCCCAGATCGCCGGATTGAGCTCCACCGGGGATTCCCGGATAATCTTTCATGACTTTTTCGAAATCTTTTCCAGATTCAAGCGCTTCTTTGACAAGCTTAGCTTCATCGGGAGTTGCAAGAACGATTTGTCTCAAATCGAGCACCGGGAACGAATAGAACACCGATTCATTCTCGGTGTAATATTGTTTGGCCTCATCCACAGTAACTTTGGGTACCTGCTGCTGAACGTTAATCAACAGGAAATCGGCCAGAGCGATATCTTTGGCTCTTTGAATTGCTCTTTCCACGATCGAAACAGTATCCAGCTTGAGTTCCTGAGCTTCTGCCGAGAGGAGTTTGCGCTGAATAATCTGATCTACTACCTGCCTGACTCCCTCTTTGGTGGTAACAATTTCCAGGTCTTCCTGGCTAAGCATCCCGATTTCTCTTTGAACTTCGTCGAGTGTGATAACGATATCGTCATTGACCTTAGCTACCACAGCATTCTGCTGAGCGAAGATCAATCCCGCTAAAAGTAAAACAACTACACAAACCTTTTTAATCATTCTTTCTCCTTTTTTATTATTCAAATTACTTAAAACTAATATGATCTGATATAATATGCAAACGGTATCTTTCTTTATCCCCCAAAAATAATTTTGGCGGAAGCTATCAGTAATAGAACCGCAAAAGCAATTCTGAAAATACGCGGCTTAAACCGTTTATGCAAACTAACGCCCAAACATGCACCAACAGCACCCATTACCCCAAGAATGGCCGAGTAGGGAACATACATAAAACCCAATGTCCCAGGAGGTCTGCCCGAAACTGTAGATCCCCAGTAGATATGGCCAATAAGGCCACTCAAGCTGAGCACCAGAGTAATAGCGGACGATGTTCCCGCGCATTTGTGAGAATTTAGATGCAAAATACAGACCAAAAACGGAACACACAGCATTCCACCACCCACTCCAACTGTCGATGCGATAACTCCCATTACCAGTCCGATAGGCACCAGCCACCAATCGTTGCCGTTATAATCATCCTGAGGAGCTTTTTTGGGTTTGATAAACATCCGAATAGAGATGATAAAAAGCACCACTCCAATCATCTGTTTCAGGATGTGTCCCGGGATAGATTTTACGATAAGTCCGCCGAACAATGCGCCTATAACAGCGCCAATTGCCAGTTTTGTCCATATTGACAAATCGACATTTTTCGCTTTCCAGTGGCGAAAAGAACCCGCGGCGCTGGTTAGGACGATAGCTCCCATACTGGTTGCCACGGTAATTTTAGGGAGCAACTCAGGACTGACCTTATTGCTGAGTAAAAACATGAGTAAAGGCACGAATATAGCGCCTCCACCAATTCCAAGATAACCGGCGATAATTCCGCCCATCAAACCGATGGACAAAAGCCACAACAGATCAATCATGCAAATCCCTACTTATCTTCGTCGCCGGGAATCAGAAGCGCTGAAAAGTCATCGCCGCTTCGAATCAAGTCCAGTGCCTGCAAAATGGCCTTGTCTGTTTCCAGAACTACATACTGGTAATTGGCATCTTCGCCCCAAAGTTTGGTCACTATTTCGCGCTTAAGTGCTCTCTGAATATATTCTTGCTCGGATTCGTAAGCATTCTCTTTCTCCTGTCTAAAAGCTTCGTATAGGTTCTGAATTGCTTCATCGACCTGTTCGCTGTATTCCAGCTGAGTAACCAGAGTTTCAACTCTTGCCAGTTCAGCTTCAGGGCGCGAAGTATAGGAGAAATCTTTCTCGTCCAAATAATCCATGAATTGAGAGATAAGCTCTTCGTCCACCACAAAATCAGGACGAATATCGCCGTTATCTAACGTGTATTCCACTGCAAAATCGAAGAACATGCTCTGTCTTTCAAGCTCGATAATCAAGCGTGAAGCCGTTTCGGGGTCGACGAATATATCCGGAGTGATTCCACCGCCGCCGTAAACGACTCTACCGTTGTCGGTGTAAAACACGGGTGCGTCTTCTTCGACTCCAACCTCTTCGCCCTCTTCCTCAAAAGCGTCCTGTTCATCTTCCCACCAATTGCCTTCCGCATCTTTCTCTTCAATTTCTTCATCTTGAACCAGATCGGGTGTTTCGATAACCGATTCGGGACGCTTAAGATAATCCTCTTTCTGGATACATCTATCGGATGCGATATAATATTTGGAAGTAGTAATTTTAAGAGCGTCGCCGTCGGAAGAAAGCTGAATAACGCTTTGTACTAAACCTTTACCGAAAGTCTTGGTTCCCATAATAACTCCGCGGTCGTGGTCCTGAATCGAGCCGGAAACGATCTCGCTGGCCGAAGCGCTTCCTCCGTTAACCAGCACGATAAGCGGCTCTTCGGTGTATTCCGAGCCCCATCTGACTTCGTATTCGCGATACTGGGATTCATCCTTGCCCTTGGTATATACCACCAAATCACCCGGTTCCAAAAATACGCTGGCAACTTCAACCGCCTGGGATAAAAGCCCGCCGGGATTCGATCTCAGATCGAAAATAAGCGATTTCATTCCCAGAGACTGCAGTGAATCGACCGCCTGACGAACCTCGCGACCGGCATCGTCGGAGAATCTGGCCAGACGAATATAGCCGATCGAGTCTTCGGTCATTCCCGCGAAAGGCACGGCCTCGATATGGATAATATCTCTAACTATAGTATAGTCGATCGGATCGGGTTCGCCGGGGCGAATGACGGTGATAGTAACTTCGGTGCCGGGTTCTCCGCGAAGAACATCCACCGCGTCGCTGGTAGTCATTCCTTTTGTGGGATCGCCGTCGATTTTTACAATTTTATCGCCAGCTTTGAGGCCGAGTCTGTATGCGGGTGTACCTTCCATAGGCGAGATTACTGTGAGTATATTATCTCTCATTCCGATAATAATTCCCAATCCGCCGAATTCTCCACGAGTGTTGGTTTTCAGGTCACCGTAATCCTTTGGTTCCAGATAAACCGTATGCGGGTCGAGTCCGCCGAGCATGCCTTTGATGCCGCCAAGAATAAATTCGTGCGTGTCGATAGAATCCACGTAACGGCCATGAACTTCGTTGATAATGGAAGTTATCAGTTTTATGTCTTTATAAAGACTTCGGGTTGTTTCGCTGGCCAGAACTACAGCAGCCAGAGCTAATAGTAAAGCTATTATAACTGGTATTAAAATTCGACGTTTCAAGATTGCCTCCTGATTATAGCAAGTTGTTTTTTCCAATATAATTATCGATAACCTCTATCACTTTCTTTGCGGTAACCGAACGCTCGTTCGAGCTATCGATTCTAAAGAATCGGTCGGGATGATTCTCGATCAATTTCAAATATGCATCTCTCACTTCCCTTAAGAAAGTCAATCCCTCCTCTTCGAGTCTATCCGGAGTTCTGTTGTTCATTCTACGTATCGATTCCTCCGGGGGAACATCTAAAAAGAGGGTCAAATCCGGCCATCGCGGAATAACATGAGAGCAAAGCTCTTCGACCAGCTCCATACCAAGATTTCGCGCTCCGCCCTGATAGGCAACAGAGCTGTCCGCGAACCTGTCGGTGAGAACTACTCCGCCTTTCTCCAGATGGGGGGCGATTATCTCGGAGCTGTGTTGCGCTCTGGAAGCCAGATATAGCATCAACTCCGCCATCGGGGAGATTCTTCCCGATAGAGAGTTATCCAACAATATTTCTCGTATTCTCTCCGCAAGTTTTGTGCCACCGGGCTCACGAGTGGTTATTACATCGAAGCCCAACGAGGTTAGATGTTCCGCGACGATTTTCATGTGTGTTGATTTTCCGCAGCCATCGATTCCCTCAAAAGCGATAAAAAATCCGTTTTCAGTTTTTTTCATGTTAATCCAATTTGCCTTCGATATAAATGTCCCGGTCTATCAGATGAATTTTACTATGAGTAATTTTCACCGCATCGGCGATTTTTAAAAGTCCCAAATCGTTGACCGGCGAGGTTCCTTCGCCTACCAAAATGGGCGCGATAAACACGTGAAGTTTATCGACCAATCCACTTTGGATGGCCGAAGTTATAACTCCGCTGCCGCCTTCCAGCAAAACCGAACCGATACCTATATCGTACATCTTTCTTAAAAACTCGATCCAGAAACGTGGGCCTCTTTCGATAAAAAAAACAGTCAAATTCTCGTTGATATCGCGCCAATGCAATTCATGAGTGGGCTCTGCAATCACTATAACCGGTTGGTCATCGGATAAAATCCCCAGTTCATGAGGTAGATGATTTGTTCCGGCCAGTACGATTCTTTCGGGGCGATGATAGGACTCCACCATCCGAACGGTCAGCTGTGGATTATCTATCAGCGCGGTGTTTGCGCCCACCGCAATTGCCGAGTGTTGCGAACGAAGTCTATGTACCTGTTTGCGCGATTTCTCACCGCTAATCCACTGTGAATCTCCGGCTAATGTGGCGATATTACCGTCGATGCTCTGCGCCCATTTGACAGAGAGAAAAGCACGTTTCTCGCGGTTCTGCACGTTGTAATATTCAAGCAATTCCTGTCCCTCGTCAGCGAGAAGACCGCATTCAGTTTCGATTCCAGCTTCGCGCAAGCAATCCACTCCTCTTCCGTCGATTTTGGAATTGTGGATGTCCCTGCAGCTAATCACCACGCGGGCAATTTGAGCTTCGATAATAGCTTGAGTGCAGGGTGGCGTTTTTCCGTGGTGACAGCACGGCTCCAGAGTGACATACATAGTAGCGCCGCGAAGGTCGAATCCGTTGTTGTTAGCATCGCGAATGGCAAGTATTTCCGCATGGGGTTGACCTGCATATCGATGGAATCCACTGCCAATAATTTCCCCGTCCCGAACCAGAACCGCTCCCACCGCGGGATTGGGAAAAGTCGAACCTTTGCCCAGTTCGCCCAACTCGAGAGCTCGCCGCATGAAACGATAATCATTATCGGTAAAGGGCATTTTGAACTTCTTTGAGCGCGGCAAGTGTATCTTTGGCTTCCTTTTCGGTTGTCTTAGAGATAGCGAAACCGGCGTGTACCAATACATAGTCGCCGATTTTAGCATCGGGCAAAAGCATCAAATTGACCTTCTTAAGAAAGCCGTCAAAATCGATTTCGCCACTCTGTTTATCGATAGAAACAATTTTTCCCGGATAGGCTAAACACATATAGCATCACTTGCCAATGATATGAAATTCTGTTCTACGGTTCTTCTGACGTCCTTCTTCGGTTGTGTTTTCTGCCGCTGGAAGCGAAGATCCAAAACCGACAGCGGTAAGTCTCGCTGCAGCGATTCCGTGATCGACCAGCCAGCGGAGAACCGCCATCGACCGACGTTTGCTGAGTGCCACATTATATTCTTCCGTGCCGATTGAATCCGCGTGGCCGCGAATCTCTATCTTGAGATTGGGATAATCGGTTAGCAGTTTTACGGCGCGTTTCAGTTCCGGTTCAGATTCCGGCCGTAGCGAGTCGGAATTGAAATCGAAAAAGATATTTTTAATCTCGATACTCTCGCCGATCTGCACTTTCTGGAGAAGGAAATCCATCTTCAACTCTTGATATCCTTTTTCCACCGGGATATCGTATCTCTCGCTGGAAAAGACATAGCCTTCCGCGGAGACGCTTATGCCATAGGTTTGCCCCGCAGGTAATACGATAAAGAACTCGCCGGTCTCCGGATTTGTTTTTGGGGTTGCCAGGACTTCACCGGTTTCGATAAGCTCAACGGTAATCTCGGCTTCGAGTGGCTGTCCGGTTTCTTTGTCTTTAACATTTCCGGAAAGAGTGGCCACGACTCTGGGTCTCAGAGCCTCGGAGAGCGGTAGCCAATAGATATCGAAACCGCCGAATCCGCCTTTTCTGTCGCTGGAGAAATAGATTATATCGCCTTTTGCCGGAATGCTGAAGAAATAATCCGAACCGGGGGTATTAACCGGAGGGCCGATATTCACCGGTTCGGACCATTTGCCCAATGAGTCCATTTCTGATTTGTAGATATCCATCATGCCCAGGCCTGCGTGGCCGGAGCTGGCAAAATAAAGAGTCACGCCGTCCGGATGAATAAACGGGCTGGCCTGATCGCGTGCATTGTTGATTGGATAGCCGAGGTTCTCGGGTCTCTGCCAGGTGCCTTTTATATTTTGGCTGCGCCAGATATCTCTTCCCCCAAAGCCACCGTATCTCTCGCTGGAAAAATAGAGCCATTTGCCATCGGAGGAAATGGACGGATGACCGTCCCAAAGCTTGTTATTTACGTGCCTACCAAGATTTTTCGGCTCGCTCCATCCACCGGCGATTCGCTCGGAGAAATAGAGGTCGCAGCTTCCATAGCTTTCTTTCCTGCCGCATCCGGTAAACACGATTAGATTACCATCGGTGGAGATAGCCATGCTGCCTTCGTTAGCATCTGTATTTATAGGGGCTCCCAGAGGAAACGGCGGTTGCCATCGATTGTTGTCGAATTCTGATACGAAGAAATCCTCCTGGTCGCTATTGCGATTGCTGGAGAAATAGAGTTTATCGCCGCCCGCAGAGACATATGGCGCGAAATCGGAGCTAACCGAGTTCACTCCGGAGAGATTGGCCGGCGCGGAAATTGGTTCTGGCTTGGGTTTCTGGAATCTCAGACTATCCTGTAGGGAATCTGAGTCCGATTGGGCAATAAGCGCGGCTGCGATAAATAATATGAGTATCAATTTTTTCATTAATCCAATTAAACTACAAATGATTTATAATGTTGTCAAGTTACCAAACAACCGGTAACGCAATTAATGGACCAGAGAGAGGCGAAAAGGCTATTTTAATCGGAAAAATATTTTTTCAAATTTGATTTCCAGGAAAATTTGATTTCCGCGTTCAATGTAAAAAGTTTTACTTGCGAAACAGATTGAGTAGAATATATTCAAAAACTAAATAAAAATAGTATTAATAACTATAACACATGGAAAGGGGTATTATGCTCAGCGGTAAAATTAGTGTTCCCAAGCCGAACAACGAACCGGTGATGTCTTACGCACCCGGTAATTCGGAAACTGTTAAATTAAAAAAAGCTATCGAAGAGATTAAAAAGCAGGAATTGGAGATACCTCTGATAATCGGAGGCAAAGAGATCAAAACCGGCAATCTCAGCGATTGCAGACCTCCTCATGAAAAGGGTCATCTTCTTGGTAAATATCATAAAGCGGGCGAAAAAGAGATTAAAATGGCTGTTGAAGCCGCTCTCGAAGCACGCAAGGAATGGGCGGAGATGCCATGGGAAGCGCGGTTAAGCATTTTTCTTAAAGCAGCAGATCTTCTGGCTGGACCGTGGCGCTATAAAGTCAACGCTGCGACTATGCTGGCACAGAGTAAGAATCCTTATCAAGCTGAAATTGACTCGGCCTGCGAGCTTATCGATTTCTGGAGATTTAATCCATATTACGCGATGCAGATTTACGAAGAACAACCGGCAAGTTCCAGAGGAATCTGGGATTATGTGGAGTATCGTCCGCTGGAGGGCTTCGTTTTTGCGGTTACACCTTTCAATTTCACCAGCATTGCGGGTAATCTGCCCAGTGCACCGGCCATGATGGGCAATGTTTCATTGTGGAAACCGGCGTCCAGCGCAGTATTTAGCGCTTATTATCTGATGAAAGTATGGCAGGAAGCCGGAGTACCCGATGGGGTTATTAACTTTATTCCTGGTTCGGGAAGTCAAGTCGGCCCGAATGTGCTGGTTAATCCGCATCTGGCCGGAATTCATTTCACCGGCAGCACAGCTGTGTTCCAGAGCATGTGGAAAACGGTTGGCGAGAATATCATGAATTACAAGACATACCCGAGAATAGTGGGTGAGACCGGTGGCAAGGATTTCATCTTTGCTCACGAGTCAGCCGAGGTCGATTCGCTGGTAGTTGCCGCGCTTAGAGGCGCATTCGAATATCAGGGACAGAAATGTTCCGCAGCCAGCCGTATGTATGTTCCAGATAATATCTGGCCGGAATTCCGCGATAAGCTTGGTCAGGAAGTTGCCTCTATCAAGATGGGAACTGTCGAGGATTTCAGCAATTTCTTTAACGCGGTCATCGACAAAGCGGCCTACGATAGTATAGTAAAGTATATCGATCACGCCGCGGATTCACCGGATGCCGAGATAATAATGGGTGGTAGCTATGATGAGAGCGAAGGCTATTTCATCGAGCCGACCGTTATTCTGGCCAAAAAGCCGGATTATCTGACCATGGTCGAAGAGATCTTCGGGCCGGTGCTTACCATTTATGTCTATGATGCCGACAAGTATGAAGAGACTCTGGATATTTGTGATAAAACAAGCATGTATGCTTTAACCGGCGCAGTTTTTGGCACCGATCGCTATGCGATTAACAAAGCGTTTGTCAAGCTGAGAAATGCATCGGGTAATTTCTATATTAATGATAAACCCACTGGTGCAGTAGTGGGTCAGCAACCGTTCGGTGGAGCGAGAGCTTCGGGAACCAACGACAAAGCTGGCAGCAAACAGAATCTCATGAGATGGGTAAGTGTGAGATCGGTGAAAGAGAATTTCGTACCGCCCAGGGATTATCGTTATCCTTTTATGGGATAAGAGAATTCAACGAGTAAGGGGAGCGAAGGTTCATCGTTCCCCTTGCATAAATTAATAGAAAAACTAAAAAACAGGTTGCGTTACATATCAATCTAAAATATTCTTTGTTTTTATTCGATTGTAAGGATTGAAGGTTCATCAAAAAGAAATATAAAATTATGGAGGAGTTTTAATGAAGATCCTGGTTCTGAATTCAGGGAGTTCATCGGTAAAGTATCAGTTGTGGGATGTCGAAGGCGACGGCAGATTGGCTAAAGGCCTTGTCTCTCGTATCGGCATCGATAATCCATTGTTGGAGCATTCTACTTCTAATGGAGATAAAGTAAAAATCGAGCCCGATGGAGTTATCGATCATACCAACGCTATCGAACTGGCTATCGAAGCCCTTACTAATCCCGATCATGGAGTTATCGGCGATGTTAAGGAGATAGCCGCGGTCGGTCATAGAGTCGTTCATGGTGGCGAAGAATTCGCCGAGAATGCTCTGATTACAGACGAAGCTTTGGATGCAATCAGAAGATGTATTCCGCTGGCACCGCTTCACAATCCACCCAATTTGATGGGAATCGAAGCCTGTATGAAGGACCTGGAAGGTGTTCCGCAGGTAGCGGTTTTCGATACGGCTTTTCATCAAAAAATGCCCCGGATGAACTATCTGTATGCTATTCCCATGGATCTTTATGAGAAACATAAGATTCGCCGTTACGGATTCCACGGAACCAGCCATTATTATGTGGCTCACGAAGCGGCCAAGATGCTGGGTAAGCCGATCGAAGAGGTAAATATTATCACGGCACACCTTGGCAACGGCGCTTCCATGTCCGCGGTAAAAAAGGGCATATCGGTGGATACATCGATGGGTCTGACCCCTCTGGAGGGCCTGATTATGGGAACCCGCTGCGGCGATATGGATCCATATATTCCTCTATTCCTGCAGAAAGCTGAAGGCCTTACTGCCGATGAGACCGATAAACTTCTCAACAAGAAAAGCGGTCTTCTGGGAATCACAGGAATCTCCAACGACATGAGAGATGTTCTGGAAGCCTGGAAAGGCGGCGATGACACGGCCAAACTGGCAATAGATATGTATTGTTACAGAATAAAGAAATATATCGGTGCATATGCTGCTGCGATGGGTGGAGTGGATGCGGTAGTTTTCACCGCTGGCATAGGAGAAAATTCTGACGATATTCGGACAAATGTTGTTAGTGGATTGGAATTTTTGGGAATCAAGGTCGATCAGGATAAAAACCACGAAGCACGCGGCAAGCGGAAAGATATATCTGCCGAGGGTTCCAGCGTTAGAACTCTGGTGATTCCTACTGACGAAGAACTGGTTATTGCCCGTGAAACGGAGAGAATAGTTAAGGGGATGTAACGCTATTTATAATATTTAGGTTGAAAGGCAGATAAAAATACCTTGACATTTATCGCTACACTAAATATTTTGGTATAAATACGTAGAAGAACAAATAGAAAATCATCCAACCAAGAAGGAGGGTTACGGATGAAACTTCGCATTGTGTTATTGACGGGAATTTTTGCTTTGTTATTGGCTGGTGGCTTAATAGCCCAGACAGCGACAGAGCTTTTCCCATATGAAACTTTTGATAGCTGGACAGTTCCAGCTACTCCTCCCACTGGATGGGCAAGGCTTATGGGTGGAGATGAAGCCACTCCGGCCGACAATGCCAACGATTGGCATCCAGAGGGTGTACCAAGTGGAACCTGGGATGCTGCAGATCTTCCGGTTGCGCAGCTCTATTGGAGTCCAATGGAGATTGCAGATGACTGGTTAATCACTCCGGCATTCGATGTTACCGGAGCAACTTACGATTCGATTATTATCGAATTTGAAGCCGATTATAGAATCTGGTCTGCAGGTACCGGTGACAACGTGGTTTTATTATCCAACGATGGTGGAACCACCTGGCCTGAAACCCTTGCTTTCTTTGGGCCCACTTTACTTCCAGCTCCTCCGGCAGATACTCACGGAGTATGGAGGATAGACATTTCTAGCCTGGCTACCAGCTCCAACGTGAAAATTGGTTTCTGGTATCTTCGCGACACTTTCGACGATTACTGGTGGGAAGTGGATAATGTTTGTGCTTACGGTTATGAACCTCCCACCGAGCCTGAAGCTCCAGTATTTACTCTCACTTGTGAGGAGTTTATTGCAGAGGGTTCTTCGGAGTACACGGCTGTCGCCAATGTGGTCGATTTGACTGGCGTCGATGAAACTTCCGTGGAAATTTGTTATAGCCTTAACGGTGCAGCATGGACTTGTGACCCCATGATTTTCGATACTCCTCCGGGTTCACCTCCCGGCTCTGGCGATTACAGCTATGAATTCGAGCATTTGAAAGATTGGGATGTTATCGAATATCTGGTAAGAGCCAGTGATACTTATTCTCCGGCTACCATGGGTTCGAGTGAAGTTTGCATGACAACCGTTCTCGGTCCTTATTACATCTATGAGGATGGCACCGGATTCCCCATGAGTCCCGATTCCTCCTGGATCGATGCTACAATCGGCTCCGAATTTCCCGCTTTGGCAGGCGACGATGTTTACGGTCTTTTCTCGCCATTTTTGTTCCCTGTCAGGTTTTGGGGTAGAACCTCTACACAGTGTTATATCAGCACCAATGGTTGGATTCAATTTGGTGGTGGAGATCCGGGAAGCGATTTCCTGTTCTCGAGTCCAATTCCCACAGCGGGTGCACCAGATCCTTTGTTAGCATGGGTATGGGATGACCTATATGGAAATGACGGTGAATTCTGGTATTATGAAGACCCTGCAGGGGATTATTTCATCTTTGCTTTCTTGAACTGGAAACAGTATCCTTCAAGCAGCCCGACCTGGAACTGCCAAGTTCAGGTATGGTCGCCGGATGCTATTCCTACCCCGGGTAACAATTCGGTAATCGATGTTAGATTTAACACATTACCGAGCGATCCTGCGGATATCGAAATGGGTATCGAGAGATGGGATGGATTAAGAGGTACAGCTTATCTTCACGTGGGTGGAACTTATGGCGACCCCAGCTATCTTGGGTTGACTAGTCCCAGTAGAACCATCCGCTATTGTACAGTACCTCCTCCAGCAGGTACTATGTATGGTTACGTCGATTTACTCGAACGTGCCGACGAATCCGGTGCTGAAGTTGGAATAGTTGGATTACCGCTTTCCGGTACTTCTGATGCAACCGGTTACTATCGCGTTTATAATATTCCTCCGGGAACTTACGATGCATATTGTACACATCCGGCATACTACGCTGACACCACTTATGGTGTTGTTATTGTTGAGGACGATTCCGTTAGAGTCGATTGGACTCTTAATCCGAGAATGATCGGTTATGTACGCGGCTATGCGGATCTCACCGATACTCCCACTCCTGACGCTGGCATCAATGTCGAAGCTCTGGGTGGTGGAGTAACGGATGTTACAGACGCTACCGGTGCTTTCTTCCTTGATGGTGTAGTAGTTGGCGACAATCAGGTTGTGGGTATTTATCCCGGCTATGATGTTGGTTACACTCCCATATTCAACCTTGCTCCCGGCGAGACTCTGGATATGGATACAATATTCCTTTCCCCTGTTATTTGGGATAGTTTAACGACCGACGACGGCGGCGCTGTTCCTGATCCTATGGCAGGATGTTGGGAATGGGGAACCCCCACGGTTGGACCTTCCGCTGCGAATACCCCACCGAATTGTTGGGGAACGGTTTTAGATGGCGACTATATCATCAGTGCCAATTGCAAATTGGATATCGAGCTGCCATACCCGTGTTCGAAATTCGCATGGTATAACTGGTTATTGGTTGAATTCGCTTATGATGGAGGAAATGTCAAGGTTTCCAAAGATGGTGGAACCACCTGGGAACTGGCTACTCCTAATGATACCGCTTATAATACAACTGCCGATGCAGCAAACGCAGGAATTCCAGGTCAGGAATGCTGGAGTTCCGGATATCGTTTCGATGAATGGTTCTATCAGAGTATAAACCTCACTCCTGATGTAACTCACGTAAGATTCCATTTCGGATCCGATCCTAGTTTCGTATATGAGGGATGGTATGTAGATGACTTCCAGTATTGGAAGATTCCGGTTGGTAATATCGAAGGTTACGTTTACGATTGTAACACTTTCGAGGTTCTCGAGAACGCCAGAGTGGATGCTCCGGGCGGATTCGATTATACCGATGAAACCGGTTACTTCTTCATTCCCGATGTTCCTTACGGACAGGTTACGGTTACAGCTGGAAAATCCGGCTATTGGCCAAGTAATAAAGAAGTTACCGTGCTTATCGATGGTACAGTTAGCACCATTATTCCGATATGCCCGATTGGCGTAGATTCTATAACTGGATGGCTTTCGCACACCGAAGAAGATTCGATTACTTTCGAGATCTGCAATCCCACTACGGATACCATGTGGTTCCATTTCTCCGGAGTCCCCGGAGCGACCGGTGGTGTTAGAGCCAGACCTGTATTCGATAGAAACTTCGAAGTCCCGGCAAGAGATAAGAGCACTATAGTTGACCCGTATGCAATGAGAGCAGGCGAACCTGACGAAAGCGCTATGCCACGCATGAGACCGGAAATGGTTGGCGATGTTGTGGATAGCTTCGATGTAAGCTTGCATTGCGATCTCAACTGGGGATTGGGTGTTAGCGATCGTTTGAGCGTCGAGTATTTCTGGGTTGGTAATATAGATACCTATTCGATGAGTTCCAGAACATTAAAATTCAGTGCTATGACCGGTGCCTGGGCAGGCGTTAGCTGGAGCACTACTGGAGTTGGTGGCGCAAGTTGGATGGCCGATATGACCTGGGACGATAACCACAGAGTTATGTGGCAGGTAGCGGTTGCTGGTTCGAATAAGCTATATGCTTTCGATATCACAACCGGTGCTATTGTCGATTCTATTGGCGACCCGGCTGGTATTTGGGACAATCCAATAACAGCACAGAGAGGTGTTGGATACGATTACGCCACGGATAAGATATATGTTGGTGGTTGGGTCGATGACATGATCTATGAGATTAAGGGTCTGGATTGGGATAATCCGGGCGAAGTTCTCAATACTTATGCAGCTCCGGGTTGTGCCGGTATCGGATTCGATCCGAGCCGCAGAACCGTATGGTATTCAGCCAGTGAAGCTGCCGATCAGATCTATGAGATCGATCTTTATACAGGTGATATTATTACGACTATACCTGCTCCCGCAGCCGGCTATCTGGGCGGATTCGGCCTGAACGGTTTCGAATGCGATAACGAAGGAAGACTCTGGGTTAGCAATGCTAATACCCGTAAGATCTATGTGCTCGAAGCTCCTACTTCAGCGCTTCCTGGTGGAATGTATGTTGATCCGCCATGGGGCTACCTCGCTCCTGGCGAATGTATTACTTTCGCTTTGATCAACCCGGCTTATGCAACTCCGGTTGGAGATTATTGCTTCGATCTGTACTTCTATCCTACGGATAATGCCACGCCTACGGTCATCCCGACCTGCGTGCAGGTACAGCCGAGAGCCCCCAAGGGCTGGAGTATTATCTCTGTTCCTGTTATTGCAGATCCGGACGATCCGTTCTTACAGTTCACCGATGATATCACTCCGTTTGAAGCTGATTATGTCAGCTCGAATATCTACGGTTGGAACCAGGATGACGGCATCTTTGAGTTGCCCACCGGTTTCGAGCGTGGACGTGGATACTATCTGAAGACCTGGTTGGATGACACTTATTGGGAAGTTTACGGCGCGCCTTACGCACCCGGCGACTTCACCTATCCGGTTTACTATCCTGAAGACAGCCCCAACTGGGGATGGTGGGTAGTCGGAAATCCGTTCACCACCAGAGTTAACTGGGATGCTGTTTATGCAGCTACCGATTTCACCTATCTGGATCCGAGTTATTGGACATGGAGCCAGAAGTATGGAACCGGTTCCTATAATGCAGCTACCGGACTGGGCTTCGGTGCCGGCAATTATATCGACAGCTGGCTGGGCTACATGATCTATGTGCGCAGCGGCAATCCTGCAACCTATACTAATATAGTATATCCGCAGGACGGCACTCTGGAGACATTCGCGGTGAAAGCCAACAAGACCAAGGCTGTTAGCGATGATTCAGAGAATCCAGAAGATTTCGTTCTGAGAATTTCCGCAGAGGGTGTTCTTGGAAGCGATCACAGAACCGATGTTTACAATTATATCGGTGTTGACAATCTGGCTCTCGATGCGTTCGACGATTACGATGTTCGTGAACCGTCGATTGCACCGCCTACCGGACAGTTGAAGAGCTATTTCGACAATTCGGGCTTGAACCTGATGGTCGATACGAAAGCTAACTTCAACGGTGGAACCAAAGAATGGACCTACAAGGTCAAGGATCTGCCTTCGGGTATGAACGTTACCCTCTCATGGCCAAGAGATAGAGTTCCCACTCCGGACGATGCTTCCTGTGGTGTGGAGAATCTCGATGCCAGATGGAATTTACTGCTTACGGATGTTTCCACGGGCGCTTCCATCAACATGAGAGAGATCACCAGCTACGACTTCATCTACACCGGTGGTACTCGTACATTCAGAATTACTCTGCTTGACGAGCCGCTGGATATCGATGAACAGCAGCTGCCGAAGGAATTCGCGTTATCGGCTAACAAACCGAATCCGTTCAACGCTACGACCGAATTCACAGTTGCCCTCCCTGTCGATTCTGACGTCACTATCGACGTGTTCGATATATTAGGTAACAAGATCAGCAGATTGGTCGATGGTCCCATGGATGCCGGTTATCAGAGAATAATCTGGAACGGCAGAGATGCGAGCGGACGCGATGTACCGAGTGGAATTTACCTGTACAAAGTTAATGCGGGTGATTTCCGTGAGACAAGAAAAATGACATTAATTAAGTAATAAAGGAGGGCGAAAATGAAGAAATTAACAGCTATCCTTCCGATTATCGCGGCAACGTCATTATTGGCGCAGACACCGCCGGCAGAGGAAGTTCCGATTGGACCAATTGCAATACCAGTTATCGCGGTTGGCGCTATTGGATACGGAATCTACCGTATCGTGAAGAAGAAGAAATAAGTTCAGCCGATAGAGGTTGAAAAAAGGGCTGAGGGTTACTATCCTCGGCCCTTCTTTTTGTATTATTATGAAAAATAGAGAAAAAAAATCCTCGGGAAGAAGCCCTATTCGGTTTGTGGTTATCTTTATTGTTGTGGCTGCAGCCGAGTTTATGTTGTTCTATGCCTTGCCTCCAGAGAGTTTCGTAATGTGGCAGGTAAATTTGGTGGCGAAGATTCTGTATGGCTTATTAAAAATGTTCTCTGCACCGGTGGTTCTGAGTGGCAATATGCTTCGATTTCCAGCCATGAATCTGGAGATCGTTTACGAATGTACCGGTGCGTTTGCGTTCTTTATATTCTCTGCGTGCGTGTTTGGCTATCCAGCCAATGTGAAGAGTAAGATTATCGGGCATATTATGGGGATAGTTGGAATATCGATTATCAATTTTGGAAGGTTGCTTGTGTTGTCATGGGCGGCTTTGCACGCGAGAGGTATTTTCGATTTTATCCATAAATACTTATGGCAAGCAACATTTATTATTCTGGTGATGGTGTTGTGGGTATGGTGGGTAAATTCATTTACCGGCGAAAAGAAAAAGAAATCTGAAAAATGAAGATAAATCTAAAATTTCTCATAATTGCGATGATAGTTGCATTGGTTATATTTCCCGTGTGGCGATTTATGTTCCAGAAGATTTATATAATAGTACTGGGAAAAACTGTTGCGCCTGTGGCAAGCAAAGTGATGGGAAGCAAAATAGAGATGTACGACGCTAAAAACCATGCGGGCCGTCAGATTCCTGTGGAAGCGGGAGAGATTGCTTTCGATTTGTACAAATTCAGGCGGACCATCGTAGTCGATCTGTCATCGATTGTAACCAATATTGTGCCGTTGCTCGCTTTGGTTATTGCCACCTCGGTTTCGAGAAAAAAGAAGATTTTGGGAGTGATAATTGGGTTGGCGGTAGCGTTTTTTTCTCATATATTGGCAACGCTGCTCATTATTAACTGGCAAATTTCGCCCGACTCGCGAATTGTAGAAGGCGCGAAAGTTTTTATGGATGGAATGATGATAGCCGCAGTTCCGCTGGTTTTCTGGATAATATGGGCCGAGTACGCGGTCAAAGGCGGAGTTAGCGCAGTTATCAGAAAGAAATAACAGGAGAGATGATGGAACTCAAAGAGAGAATTATAAAAGCACTTAAGGAAGTTTACGATCCGGAGATTCCGGTGAATGTTTACGATCTGGGATTTATTTATTCTATCGATGAGGGCGAGGGCGATGTGAAGATCGATATGACTCTTACCGTGCCTGGATGTCCTATGCATCAAGTTATCACTCGTCAGGTAGAGGAAGCCGTTCGAGCTGTCGAAGGAGTAAAAGACGTTAATGTGAAACTCACTTTCGAGCCACGCTGGAGTGTCGAGAAAATCAGCGAGGACGGGAAGAGTATTCTACGCGAAATGGGCTACGATATATAGCTCAGCGAGCGAATTTAACTTTCACCGGACAAAGATAGAGTGATTCGTATTCCTCGAATAGCTGAGTAATTTCCGTGTAGGAATCCACAAGATCGCGAACTGGTTCGGGTAGCCCGGCAAAAGATTTTGCCATGGGTCCTTCGCTATCGAAGATCATCTCGAAGAAGCTCATCTCTTCGGGGTAAGTCTCGATTGAGAAATTACCCGGCTGAATATTTGCCATGCGTGCCGCCGCATCTATAGCATCGGCAAGGCTTCCCGCTCTATCGACAAGGCCGCTTGCCATGGCATCGCTTCCGATCCAGACTCTACCTTCAGCCAAATCCAAAAGCGAATCAAGCTCTAAAGCCCGGCCTTCAGCGGCTTTGGAAGTGAAATCATCATAGGTTTTCAGGATGCTGCGAGTGAATACCTCGTAGCCTTCCGGGTCCATCGATTTGTGCAAAGCGAACTCATCGGCTAAATGGCCGCGGATAAGAGTGTCCACGGTTACTCCCAATTTATCCATCAAACCGTCAGCGTAGGGTTTGAGAAATACCACACCGATAGAACCGGTTATTGTATTCTTATCGCAGAAGATGGAATCGGCTGCCATGCTGATATAATAGCCACCGCTTGCGGCAACTCCGCCCATACTAACGATTACCGGCTTTTTACTCTTTGCCTGGATGACAGATTGAAGGATAATGTCGCTTGCCAGAGCGCTTCCACCCGGGGAATCCACTCTGAGAACGATAGCGTCGATATCCTCATCTTCGGCTGCTTCATCGATAATATCAATATAGGTATCAGAACCGATCGAATACTTTTGATTGAACGGCGACATCTCGGATTTTCCCATGTGGATATTGCCTTTGGCGTAGATTAGAGCGATTTTATCTTCGCCGTCGTAAAATTTATTGCCGGAGATATATCTATTCATGCTCACGATTCTGTCTTCATCGTCGTCGACCAGTTTGAGCAGATCTTTGCGATATTGTTGAGGATATTTTAAACCTTGCACCAAATCGAGTTCGACTGCTTCTTCAGGTAAAAATAGGCCGCGATCGAAAAGAGATTCTATTTCATCTTCCGATTTCCCTGTAAGGGCTGCGGTTCTCTCGACCCATCCGTAAAACAGGCCGTCGAGAAGTGCAGTATAGCTTTCTCTGAGCGCAGGAGTAAATCCGGTCTCGGTGAACATCTCCGCGGCACCTTTGAATTTGCCAACCTGGATAACATCGAAACCGACACCCAGCTTTTTAGCGGCTTCAGAGTAGAACCAGGGTTGGATTGCAAATCCCATGAAATAAACATTTCCCGCTGGAGCTAGAAAAATGGAATCAGCAGTTGCTGCCAATTGGTAGATACGCATGTCAGGTGAACTGGTGTAGGCGTAGATAGGTTTTCCCGCTTTTTTAAATTTATCGATAGCAGGGAAGAGTTCTTCCATCTGAATTAGCGAGAGTGAGCAACCGTCGAGCATGTAAGACATGGCAACGATTTTATCGTTGGAAGCGGCGTGTTCTATAGCTTTAACCAGATCGAGAAACGACCTTTTACGCTTTAATTTTAAATCGGAGAAATCATAACCGGCGATCTCTGGATATCCTTTAGAGAAATCGATCTCAAGGACTGTCTCCTCGGTCATCTCCAATTTTGGGGATTTCATAAATTTGCTTTGCATCTTGATGATCGCTGCGAGGACCACGAAGAGTACAATTAGTACGATTGCGGTAATTATTAAGAACTTTTTCATAGTATCTCCTTTAAATATTTACAATCAATGTATATATTAATATAGATAGGCGCAACTATTAAAAGGTAATGGCATTTATATTGCTGAATGCCGACATTTGTTATTATGGATAAATTACATGGAATAGGAGCTTCATCGGGAATCGCTATTGCACCGGCTCACAGAATTGAGCGCGGTGAAATATCCGTGGTTTATTCGCAAATTTCTGAGAATGAAATTGAAAATGAAATCGAGCGGTTTCGCTCCGCTATCGGAAAATCCAAAGACCAGCTTGTGAGGATTCAAGCTGCCCTGGCCAAGACTATGGGCGAAGCGACCTCGGCAATTATCGAGCCGCAGATAATGCTTATGTCGGATGTTGCGGTGATCGATGAGACTATTGCTGGAATAAGAGATAAGCGATTTAAGGCTGAATACGCTTTCGATCAGGTGATGAGCCGTGCTATTCATGCGCTGGCGCAGGCTGACGACGAGACATTATCCGAGAGAACCCACGATTTTCGCGATGTTCGTACGCGGGTTTTATCGAATTTGTTGGGGATGTCTCATCATATCATTCAGGAGATCCCCGATGAGAGGATACTGGTGATTCGTCATCTGGCGCCTTCGGAGACTGCACAGCTTTTTGGAAACAAATTTGTGGGTATCGTTTGCGAGATGGGTGGAAGGACTTCTCACGTGGCAATAATGGCGAGGACTATGGAAATTCCCTGTGTTCTTGGAGCCGAAAAAATTGTGGACAAGGTTGATTCCGATGCTATGATGATTATCGATGGCGAGCCGGGAGAAGTAATAATAGAGCCGGATAAGGATACTCTTTCGCTTTTTGAAAAGCGTAGAGATTCTATGGCTAAACGTCGAAACAAACTTTTTAAAAAGGCCAATAAACCGGCTATCACCAAAGACAAATTCAGATTGACTGTTGGCGCGAATCTGGAGCTACCGGGCGAAGCAAAAGCGGCGGTTCGTTACGGTGCCGATGGGGTTGGCCTGTTTCGTACCGAATTGATTTATACCAGTGGAATCGATATTCCTTCGCAGGATGAGCAAACAGAGATATACTCGCGTGTGGCTGATAAGCTTGCCCCGAATTCAGTAGTGATAAGGACTTTCGATATCGGTGGCGACAAGTTCTATGAAAACTTTGATAGTACTTTCGAGCAGAATCCCTTTCTGGGATGGCGCGCTATTCGAATTGGACTGGCCAGACCGGAACTTCTCAAGACGCAGATGAAAGCTATACTCAGAGCGGCCTATAATCGGAATATTAAGATGATGTTCCCCATGATTTCCAATCGTGAAGAGGTGGTTCAGGCGAAAAAGCTACTCGAAGAATCGCGAAATGAGCTACTTGACGAAGGCAAAAATTTCAGTGAGAATCTCGAAGTTGGAATTATGGTGGAAGTTCCCAGCGCAGCTATAATGGCGCGCGAGATAGCATCTCTGGTAGACTTTTTCTCCATAGGAACCAATGATCTTATTCAATATGTTCTGGCAGTGGACAGGGGAAACCAGAAGATAAATCATCTCTATCAAAGCTTCAATCCCGCGGTTCTCAAGCTGATTAAATACACAATCGATTCGGCACATCTCGAGGGAATTTGGTGTGGTATGTGTGGCGAGATGGCCTCGGATCCAATTGCTGTTATGATGTTGGTAGGCATGGGCCTGGACGAACTTTCAGTGGTTCCGCCGGCCGTGCCCAAAATAAAAGAGATAATCCGCAACATCTCCATGAAAGAGGCCAGAGATATAGCCAAAGAGTGTACCAGATTTACCACTCACGAAGAAGTTGCGAATTATCTCACCGAGCAGAGCGAAAATTATCTCCCCAAGAGCATTCTCGAGGATCTTTAGCTTTTTTTAGAACGGCACGTCGTCTTCGGTGCTGTCCGGAATATTGTCGTAATCGTTGTTCTGCTGATTGGAATTTTTGTTGTAATTGCCGCCAGAGTTGGATCCGCCGCTGCTGCCTTTTGAGTCGAGCATTTGCAAAGTACGTGCGTTGATCTCCACCGAGACGCGATTGTTGCCGTTTTTGTCCTGCCAGTTACGTTTTTGAATCTCGCCTTCGATAAAGACCAGACTTCCCTTTTTAAGGTATTCACCCGCAATCTCCGCCAGCCTTGCCCAGCATACAATATCGTGCCAGGTGGTTTCCTCTTGAGATTGACCGTCTTTGCCTCTCCAGCGACGATTTGTAGCCAGAGTAAATTTAGTAACTGCGGTTCCCGATGCAGTGTATCTTAATTCGGGATCTTTACCCAGTCTTCCTATCAGGATTGCCTTGTTATACATATGTTTCCTCCATAAAATTATTTCATCTATTTAAAGCCATTTCCGCGATTCGATTTGTCAAATCGGGAAAATCAATACCTACTACTTTTGCGGCCATGGGCACCAGCGAAAGGCCGGTCATGCCGGGAAGCGAGTTGACTTCCAGGCAGTAAAAATGCTCGCCATCGTAGCGGAAATCGACCCGGCCGTAATGTCTCATCCCGAGCAGGTTGAAAGCATCGGTTCCCGCGGTTATCATCTGTTCCGAGAGATCCCCGGGGATATCAGCCGGAGCGAAATAATCGCTGGTGCCTTTTGTATATTTATGTTCGTAGTCGTAGAATCCGGTTTTGGGACGAATCTCGACCACTGGCAGTGTTTCGCCCTGCAGGATTGCTGTAGTCAGCTCTCTGCCCGGAATATACTTTTCGAACAGAATTCGATGTCCGAACTCAAAAGCTTTGCTGATAGCATCCGCGAGTTGTTCCATATTCTCGGCGATAGTTATTCCCACGGTAGAACCCTGACATGCGGGTTTTACCACAATAGGTGGCTCCAGACCGCTTTGAGCAGCGATTTCCACCGCGGATGGTTTCTCGGGTAGTTCCCATGCGAACCATTCGGGGGTGGGAATTCCCGCTTGCTGGAAAAGCCGTTTTGAGATAATTTTATCCATAGCCATAGCGCTGGCCGTAGGGCCGCTTCCCGTGTATGGAATTCGTGCGACATCCAGAACGGCCTGTACTCGTCCATCTTCGCCGGCACCACCGTGATAGGCGATGAAAACCAGGTCGTAATCGGAGAGTTCCTCGATTCGATAGATTATCTCCCTTTCGGTGAGATCGAACATCACCGCATCCCAGTCTTTTTGCTGAAGGCTTTCGGTTATTGCTTTTCCGCTCGAAAGCGACACCTCGCGCTCACTCGAGGTGCCTCCACAAATGACCACGATTTTATTCGGTATCATCTGGTAAGCTCTGGGCAATTTGATTTCCGGACCAATGCGATTTAAGCGATTCGATTATTGCTCTTGCCGCCTTGAAGCCGGCCAGAATAGCCACCATCGATTTACCCGTTTTGTTGGTCATATAGCGCTTGCTTTCCTGCGCCAGATGAGTGAACATATGCAGGTAGTGAATGGGACCTTCCAACTCATCCATGGTACAATTAACTCGATCCACAGTGGCATCGGCCTTGTTGAGGATCTTGTCGGCGTTATCCAGTAGCACCGGTAAACGCTCGTTAAGTGATTTAATTGTACTTTCGCTTTCTACCGCGACTTTAGTGAGTTGATTTAGAAATCGAATCACGAAAACTGCAACCACGGCTACAATAATAACAAATACCCAGATGGCAGCAGAAATAGCCATCCCTACTCCTTGGTATTTTTGTATTCTTCGACGCCCTTATTAACGGCATCGCGCACGGCTTGCGTGCTACTCTTTACCGTTTGCAGTTCGTCCTGAATAATCTTGCGAACGTAATCAGCGCCTTCTTTGCCCTCCTGGACAAAACGGTTTGCCTGTTTTGAAATCTGTGCTCTGGTTTCTTCGCCGCTAGCAGGTGCGAAAAGCAGAGCCACGCCAGCTCCTATAATTCCGCCCAGGAAAAAGCCAGCCAGAAAAGTTTCAACTCCATGTTCTTTCATTTTTACTCCTTGTATAATATGAGAGTTTCGAGTTTCCTATACTTACAAAATAGAGTGTAAAACTATGAATGTCAATGATATTCTATACATTTCGTCCGTGGAGTTTAAAGTTGACCGATTGAGTTCATTTTTGTATATTGGATAAAATGAGTTATTATAATTCAATCTCGGGAATCTATGTCTATATTTACAAAAATATTGGAGAAGATATTCGGCACATCGAGTGACCGCTATATAAAGAAAATTGTTCCGATTCTGGAGCAAATAGAACCGTTCGAAGAGGAATTGCGTGGCATTTCAGATGAGGATTTGCAGGCGAAATCGGATGAGTTAAAAGATAAAATTACCGCATATACTGAAGATGTCGTAAAGCAACTCGAGGAAGTCCAGGAGGATCTGAATTCCGAGCTTGGCGAAGAGGCCAGAGAACGAGCCGAAGATTTAAAAGAAGATCTCGAAAGTAAGCTTCATCAAGCTAATCAGGAGATTCTTCGAGAGATTTTGCCGGAAGCTTTTGCGGTGGTTAAGGAAGTTTGTTATCGATTGACCGCAAAAGAATTCGATGTGGTCGGCCAGAAATTTGTGTGGGGAGACGATGTTACGGACACCTACAGTCCCGATGATTTCGAATGGGAAGAACGCACCCCGCCGGGTTATGATAAACGCATGGTTGCAGAGCTTCCCGAGAAAAACGCCCACGATCTCACCAACAGTTTTACTCTGGTCCAGTTTAGCGACGGCCGAATATTCAGGGCTATCATACCTTTCCGGGTGCAGATTGTCGGAGGAATCGTTCTTCACCAGGGGAATATTGCCGAGATGGCCACGGGCGAGGGAAAGACTCTTGCCGCGGTTTTCCCGGTTTATTTGAATGCGCTAACCGGTCGGGGAGTACATGTTATCACAGTGAACGACTATTTGGCGCAGCGCGACGCTGCCTGGATGGGGCAAATTTACAATTTCCTCGGCCTGAGTGTTGGTTGTGTTCACGGCGGAATCGAACCGCATAGCCCGGAGCGCGAAGAACAATATCGGTGCGATATTACTTATGGTACCAACAATGAATTCGGGTTCGATTATCTTCGCGATAACATGGCACGACACCCACAACAGCAAGTTCAGCGCGGTCATCACTTTGCTATTGTGGATGAGGTTGACAGCGTGCTTATCGACGAGGCTCGAACACCGCTGATTATTTCCGGCCCGGTGAAATCCAAGATTCACGAGTATTTTGCCAAATACGAGCCGCTGGTGTCTTCGATGGTTCGCAGGCAGCTTACACAATCGACAAGATTTTTAAATGAGGCCGAGCGCGAACTCAAGCAAGCCGGCTTTTTCGACGATGACAAAGAACAGGATAAGGATAAGATTTTTGAAGCTGCAGAGAAATTGCTCAAAGTGCAGTATAGCACACCTAAGCTGAGCAAATTCATGAAATTAGTCAAGGAACCGGGAGTCGCCAAACTGCTCCATAGCGTGGAATCGGATAAGATGCTCGAGGAAGAGCGTATGTCGAAGATGAGCATGAGAAAACAGACCGGCAAAAAAAAGCTGGAATCCGACCTTTTTGTGGTTATCGACGAGAAGAACAACACGGTAGAGCTTACGGATAAAGGGCTTGAAGCGCTCGATCCGAAAAATCCTGAACGGTTCGATATGCCGGAACGTCCGGATATTCTGGAAGAGCAAATCGATGCGGACGAAAGTCTTTCGTTGGAAGAGAAAATCGAGGCAAAGAAAGAAGCAGAGCGGAATTATCTGGAGAGGATGGACAGCAACCACGCGGTGAATCAGCTTTTAAAAGCACATCTTTTATTTGCTAAAGATGTGGATTATGTGGTTGTGGATGGGAAAGTGGTTATCGTGGATTCGTTCACGGGGCGTCTAATGCCCGGCAGACGGTTCTCAGAGGGGTTGCATCAAGCGCTCGAGGCGAAAGAGAATGTGCATGTGCAAAACGAGACCCAGACCATGGCCACTATCACTTTGCAGAATTATTTTCGCATGTACGACAAGCTTTCCGGAATGACTGGAACCGCAGAAACCGAGGCCAATGAGTTCTGGGAGATTTATAAACTCGATGTTGTGGTGATTCCTACAAACCGTCCGGTCCGCAGAGATGACAACGACGATCAGATTTATATGACCAGACGCGAGAAATTCAACGCGGTTTTGGATGAAATCGAGTATTGGAACGAACGTCAACGTCCGGTACTGGTTGGCACAGTTAGCGTGGAAGTTTCCGAGACATTGAGCCGTATGCTCAAGCGCAGGAAGATTTCGCATTCGGTTCTCAACGCAAAACATCATCGCAAAGAGGCCGAGATTGTGGCAGGCGCAGGCCGTCCGGGAGCGGTTACTATCGCCACCAATATGGCTGGTCGTGGTACGGATATCAAGCTGGGAACTAATGTAGTTAGGTGCTCGGAGGGTTGCCATCTTCTTTCTAAAGAACCCGACGATACACCGGTAGCCGCGGGTGAATGGACTCTTGCCAAGTGTCGGGAAGATGTTCCTTGTGGGTTGCATATTATTGGCACGGAGCGTCATGAATCGCGGAGGATCGATCGCCAGTTGCGCGGCAGAAGTGGGCGTCAGGGCGATCCCGGATCGAGCCGATTCTATCTGAGTCTGGAAGACGATTTGATGCGGTTGTTTGGTTCAGAGCGTATCGCGGCGATTATGGACAGAGTAGGTGCTGAAGAAGGCGAGTCGATTGGTCATCCAATTGTTACAAAATCGATTCAGCGCGCCCAGAAGAGAGTCGAGTCGCAGAACTTCGCTATACGTAAGCATCTGCTGGAATATGACGATGTTAATAATACACAGCGCGAGATAATTTATAAACGTCGCCAGCGCATTTTGGACGGTGGTAATCTAAAGGATGAATATCATTCCATGATTAAAGAATTATGCGAACACCTGACAAACAAATATGCGGACAGGACAGTTCCGCCCGAAGGTTGGGATTGGGATTCGCTAAAAATGGACTTTTCTCGCAGTTTTTTATACACTTTCGAACCGGAAGCGGGTTCGCTTCACAAATTCAAACCGGATGAATTGCTTGAAAAGCTTGTCGATACAGCATTTGAAGCATACGATCACCGGGAAAAATTGCTTGGTTCCGAGGTGATGCGCGAGTTGGAGCGTTATGTTCTTTTGATGACAATCGACGAGAAGTGGAAAGATCATCTCTATGCCTTGGACAGCTTGAAGGGGGGAATCAACCTGAGAGCCTATGCACAGAAGGATCCGCTGGTCGAATATAAGCGCGAGGGTTTTGAGCTTTTCAGCTTAATGTTGAACGATGTCAATGAGACTGCATTACAGCGATTGTTCAGGGCACAGGTCGTCCCAAAATCAGTATCTGCTAGCGATAGCGGAGCGAATTATAGCGAGGTTCACAAATCTAAAGGCAGCTATGGTGTTAGCGATATGGCCAAAGCCCCGTCTAATAAAGGCGGGGGGGCAATGCCTCAAAGGAAGATACCCGCTAAAAGAAAACCAATTATCAAGGGCGAAAAAGTTGGACGTAACGATCCCTGTCCTTGTGGAAGTGGAAAGAAGTACAAGAATTGTTGCGGAAAATTATAATATTATTGATAGTTGCCAATGTGGCTTGTTTTGCCGAGATGGGTGTGTATGCACATTTTTCGCCATCACTTCCAACTTCGAATGATTGGATTGAACATGTTGCTGATTATCCGGTAATGGAAATTGGTTTACAGGGCGAACTCACCACGAAATCGCCTTTCAATATAAGATTTGGCCTGTCTTATGGGGAATTCCCGGCGGGAAATATGCTGGATAATGGACGCGTATATTGGATTTCCATTGGGCCGATTATGAACAAGGAATTAACCCCGAATGTAAATCTTGGATTTGGTCCGCAGTTGATAATCGGTAACGTAGAGGCCGAAGGGGTTTATAACCTCGAGGAAGACGACTCTACACGGCATTTGCTGGATTTCGAAGGTATGGGAGGTGGTGCGGGAATAGGTGTGGTTGGCGAATTAAAAATAGAGATCCTGGATAAATTAGTCCTTGGGCCGCAGTTGATGTTTACTTATTTTTCAGTAAAAGACACAGATGTTGAGATTGTTGCCAGTGATTATTACCATCCTGAATATGAACCCGAGAATTTAGTATATTATTATAAGGGAGACTATGTTGCTCTGTCCTTCAGAATAATCATTGGAGGGCGCTTTGGGAAACATTAATGACAAGCGTATGCTGGCGAGGAGAATATGGGGATATTAGATAAGTGTAGAAGATATAACGATGCTCAGGAAGTTCGCGATATGGGATTATATCCATATTTTAGAGAAATTGATTCTGAGCAGGGAACATGGGTTAAATTGAGTGATGGGAAGGAAGTTCTCATGATGGGATCAAACTCATATTTAGGTCTAACAAATCACCCAAGAGTTATAGAGGCTGCGGTTAAAGCTACGAAGGAATATGGGACAGGCTGCGCAGGAAGCAGGTTTTTGAACGGCACTTTGAAGATTCACCGTGAATTTGAAGAAGAAATTGCAGATTTTATTGGAACAGAAGCCGCAATTATTTATTCAGCGGGATTTCTAGCAAATTTGGGAACTATATCCACTTTGATAGGTCGTAAAGATATTATACTGACCGATAAATATGATCATGCAAGTATTTACGATGGTGCGAGATTGGCTTTTGGAAATTCGATCAGGTTTGATCATAATGATATGAAAGATTTAGATGAAAAGCTTAATAAAATTGATTCTAAAAAAGATAAACTAGTCGTTATTGATGGCATTTTTTCAATGGAAGGTGATATTACAAAGTTAGATGAGATTTGTGATATTGCAGAGAAGAATAATTGCGAAGTAATGGTCGATGATGCCCACGCACTAGGAGTATTAGGCCCAATAGGTAATGGAACAGCCGCTCATTATAATTTAGAGAAGAAAGTTTGCATAACGATGGGAACCTTCAGCAAATCTCTGGCTTCCATGGGAGGTTTTATAGCTTCTGATATGAAAGTAATAGAATATCTTAAACACAATAGTAGGGCACTTATATTTACTGCTTCGCCTTCGCCGGCAAACATCGCAGCAGCAAGGGAAGCTTTGAAAATTGTTATTGAAGAACCAGAAAGAAGAGAAATTCTTTGGGAAAATACATTTTATATGTTAGAGGAATTTAAGAGAATGGGTTATAACACAGGTTTAGCTGAAACTCCAATTGTTCCATTGCATGTAGGCTCAATGGAAATGGCATTTATGATGTGCAACAGACTTCAACAAGAAGGCGTATTTATCAACCCGGTTGTCCCTCCGGCAACTCCCCCGAATGATTGTTTAATAAGGGTTAGCTTTATGGCAACACACTCTCGAGAAGACCTGGATTTTGCATTGTATAAATTCAGAAATATTGGCAAGGGACTAAATATATTATAGGAATAATAATGGCAAAGATATTATTAACAGGCGGAGCGGGATATATAGGATCACATGTAAACTTGATGCTTGCAAATAATAGGCACCAGACTGTAGTTTACGATAATCTATCTACCGGTTTCGAAGAACTTGTTGTAAGAGGAAAACTTGTAAAGGGCGATATACTGGATATAGAGAAACTAGAAAATGTTATAAAGAGAGAAAATATTGATTTGGTAGTACATCTGGCAGCAAAATCTCTTGTAGGTGAATCTTTTGAAAAAGCAAGTACCTACTGGAGGAACAATGTTTGTGGAACTAGAAATCTGCTAGATTCTATGGCAAATAATAATGTAAAGAATATAGTATTTAGTTCTACTGCCGCTGTTTATGGAGAACCTGAAGAAATCCCGATCAAGGAAAATAACCTAAAAATGCCTATAAATCCTTATGGAAATACAAAAATAGCAATAGAATGGATGATAGAAGATGAAGCAAAAGCCAGAGGATTGAAATATGGTATTTTCAGATATTTCAATGCTGCTGGTGCAGACACTTCAGGGGAAGTGGGTTTAATGGTCGAGAGAGATCCACATTTGATACCTGTATGCCTGGATTGTGCGATTGGAGTTAGAGATGAAGTATATATATTTGGAAGAGATTATCCAACCGGGGATGGTACATGCGTGAGAGATTATATTCACGTTGAAGATATAGCTGACGCTCATTTAAAGGCTGTAAATTATCTTTTAGGTGGCGAAAATTCATTTAGATTAAACCTTGGTTCAGGAAGTGGAATTTCTGTAAATAATATTATTGAGCAAGTAGAAACTACAATTGGACGTAAACTAAAAGTTATTGATAGTGAGAAGCGCGAAGGTGATCCAGCTGTACTTGTAGCGGATCCAGCAAAGGCTGCAAAAATATTAGGATGGAAATCTAGAAATTCTGATATTGAAACGATAGTCAGTACTGCCTGGAAATGGCACCAAAAAGCTTTCACATAATATGCGGATATTATTTTTAAATAATTACTACTATTATCGTGGGGGAGCTTCTATTCACGCTATTAAATTGGCAGAAAGATTGAAGAAACAAGGTCATTCAGTCTATCAATATGCAATGAAACATCCAAAACAATTATCTTGTCCAGAAACTTCAGATTACTGGCCATCATATATAGATTATCCTGAAATGCTGAAAGAGGGTATATTTAAAAATGGTTTGCGTGTTGCTAAGAGGGTTGTATATTCGAAAGAGGCTGAAAGCGGATTAAATAGGATGATAAAAGATATTGGGAAATTTGACATTGCACATGCACATAATGTGCTTCATATGCTAACTCCTTCAGTATTTGAACCTTTAATAAGAAATAATATTCCAATAGTTATGACTCTGCATGATTATTCATTAATATGTGCAAATACAAGTTTATTTAATGATAGAACTAATCAATTATGTAACTACTGTATAAGCGGTGGGAGTATATTTTGGGGGCCAATTATTAAACGATGCAAAAAAAACTCAATTGCTGCAAGTACGATGGCAGCTATAGAAGCCAAAGTGCATCGTATAAGAGGTGTTAGTGAAAAGGTAAACAGGTATATATCACCAAGTAAATTTTTAAATAATAAATTTGTTGAAGCTGGATATGACAGGAAGAAGATAATCTATATTCCAAATTTTAATCCATATAATAATAAGAATACTAAGTTAGATATCGGAGAATACGCAATATATATTGGAAGATTAGCTCCTGGTAAGGGAGTTGAAACACTTATAAAGGCATGGAAATCTTTATCTGATGAGATGAATTTGAAAATAGTCGGATGTGGACCACTTGAGAATCGCTTACGAGAAATGGCCAAAGGATATAATAATATAGAGTTTACGGGTTTTATAGAGCCAGAGAAATTGGCAGATATTAGATTCAATGCAAAATTTCTTATTATTCCGAGTGAATGGTGGGAAAATGCGCCACTGACAATAATTGAAGCATTTTCGATTGGATTGCCAGTACTAGGAGCCAATATTGGCGGGATTCCAGAGATGGTAACATCGGGTAAAACTAGTGAATTGTTTGTTCCTGGAGATTGCAAATCGTTAGCGGAGAAAGTAGAATATATGTATAATAATGATGAGCTACTTAGAATGATGGGTAAAAAATGCTTTGAGATAGCGAATAATAAATATACTATTGATAAGTATATAGACAGAATAGAAAAATTGTACAGAGAAGTAATTAACGAAAATGCTATGAATGATATAGTACCCGTCTAATTTTGATAAGTAATGGAAAGGCAAAACCAAAGATTACGGTGTTAGATATTATATGAATTGTTGAAAATCCTAAACCTCCGATTAAAAATGGTAAAAAAGTTGTTTTTGAAGCAATTAGAATGTAAGACCCAATATTAGTTAGGATATCATAAAGTAACGTTCCAATAAAACCGGTGATGATTGAAAGTGTAATTATGCTAATTTTGCAACGACATTTATCGTGTACATAAGCTATAAGGCTGCCTAATGAACCAATTATAAACCCACCTAAAAGTTGAGAAATCAAAAGTGGTGGAGGAGCTAAACCATAGGGCGAGAGTAGAGAATACAGGCCAAAGCCGATCATGGAAACAATCCCACCCCATATCGTTCCGAGATAGAAACCTGCAAAAGCTAGAGTAAGGCTAACGAGTTCAATGTTGGGAACCGCTGCAAAGGCATATCCTAAAGCAACTGCCAGAGATATGAACATCGCTCCGTAAGCGATTTTATTAAAAGAAGTTCTATCTAATCTGTTTCTCAAAATAGTCTATTTATGTAAAGGGGATATTATCAATTTATCTGTATTAAAACCTTTTTCATCAAGAAAGGAAATGATAGTATCAAAGACAGAGGATTCCATTTTTGGTTCTCTACATAAAACCCATAAATATTTCATTTGGGGATCACTTACGACTGAATAATAATAGTTTTCTTTGTCAAGTTTGACAATCCAGTAATCACCGGTAAAAGGCCAGAAGAAGCGAACTTTAAGTTTTGAATTGGTATCATCAGATGGCCACGCCTTGGCATTTGCCCGAGACTGAATTTCTCCATCGAACTGAGAGTGCCAACAGGTGTTAACCACCTTAATTCTACCGTTTTCTAGAAGAGAGTACTCAGCTGTTACTAAACGGCAATTATTTGATTGAAATCTGGTTGGGTATCTGGCTATTTCGTACCATCGACCAAGATATTTATTTAAATCCACATAATCAATAGTTTGAATCGTGGGGTTTGTTTTGGAGAAAGTACATAAACATAATGAAAATAATATTAAGTATTTTATCATATTGTCACCGTTCTAAATAAAATCATATTGTTTATTTTATTTTAAGATATGAAGAAAAAAATGAAATTCAAGAATTATATTTAGGATTAAATTATTAGTAATATATTATGTACAGCAGATGTTATTCTAAATATTTGTTTCGTTGTAATAATAAGAATCGAAAAATGAATTTTACTGTACAGTAACAGTACAGTACGGTACCGTTTATTTTTTTCAAGAAAAATTAAACCGTACAGTGCAGTACGGTATAGTATTGGATTGTAACTGTATAGTAATTGTACAGTACAGTACAGTACTGTATTGTATAATTTAATAATATTATGTCGAAAATGCTGGTTTTTCGAATTCAAAAGATGATTATGCATTTTCGGGTGCTTATTTAATATATATCGATGTCTCAGCCAGTTACAGAATTTGTTATGATTCAGAAGGCAAAATCGGTAGATGAAGACTGAATTACATAAGCTGAAAACCTGATATGATTTACGGAAAATTAATAATATTTCAGACGTATGCCGTGCTGAAATCTTTAATTGAAGCTATTTATGAAAAAATAATTGCACAATAATGCACAAGTTAACTTGTAATTTTGGAATCGTGTGTATATTAATTCTTGAGATCTCGAAAAGTTATTTGAAAACTATAACTAGATAATTATGCATTAGAGAATGTGCAAATCATCGATGAATGAAATTGGCCTTAATAGACAAAGATTCGCTGAAAGGCGAATTCATAAAGGGCTTGACAGAAATACAGTTCCTCTCTATATTTTCCAAAGATATGAAATTCACGGGTGAATATAACGTAGAGTTAATTGTCTGGAAAACTAAGAATAATGTGATTCTTAGCTGATTATCTATCTCAAAATAATCTTTGAGAGAGCGAACATAAACCCGGCTGAAGTCGGGTTTTTATTTATATCGAAGTTATGCAAAAATCAGGAGTGAATGGTGTTTAACGATATAGAAAAAAAATGGCAGAAACGATGGCAAGATGCCGGTTTGTTCGACACACCGGAAGATCCCGGTGAAGAGAAGTTCTATCTGCTAGAGATGTACGCATACCCAAGCGGAGATGTGCATATGGGACATTTCCGCAACTATTCTATCGGTGATTTAGTCTGGCGATATTTGAAGATGCACGGAAAGAAAATCCTGCATCCATTTGGATGGGATAGTTTCGGTTTACCGGCAGAACAGGCTGCAATAAAGCGAGGGATTCATCCAGGCGAGTGGACAGAGGGAAATATTGCTAATGGGAAGGATACTTTGCAGAAAATGGGGTTGTCTTATGATTGGGATAAGGAAATCGTAACCAGTCGCCTCGATTATTACAAATGGACACAATGGGTTTTTCTTAAATTATTTGAAAGAGGTTTGGCCTATCAGAAGGAATCTACTGTAAATTGGTGCCCGAAATGCAATACAGTTCTGGCAAACGAGCAAGTGGTAGGCGGTTGCTGCTGGCGTCACGATGACACAAAAGTGCAACGCCGCAAGTTAAAGCAGTGGTATTTCAAGATAACTGATTATGCTCGAAGACTGCTTGACGATATTGATGATTTGGATGAATGGCCCGATTCTGTTAAAGCTATGCAGCGTAATTGGATAGGATATTCTGAAGGTGCAAATATTCTGTTTGAGATAGAGGAAACCGGAGATAAACTACCTATTTTCACGACACGTCCTGATACCGTTTATGGCGTTACGTTTATGGCCATTGCACCCGAGGCAGATCTGATGGATAAGTTAATCGAAGTCTGCCCAAATCGTTTTGAAGTTGAGAAATATATTAATAAAGCTGCTTTAAAGAGCGATATTGAAAGGACTTCAGAAGACTCTGAGAAAGATGGCGTGGACAGTGGGCTTCATGTTGTAAATCCATACAATGGCGACAAAGTACCGCTATATGTGGCTGATTATGTGCTTGCTGGATATGGCTCAGGAGCAGTAATGGCAGTGCCTGCCCACGATAAACGCGATTTTATGTTCGCCAGGAAATATAATATTCCAATCAAGGTTGTAATTCAACCGAAAGGCGAAGAATTGATCGTCGATCAAATGGATGAAGCCTACGTTGAACCCGGTGTTATGGCCAATTCCGGGCCATTTGTTGGAACCTGGTCGATTGATGGAATTGAAAAAGTCGCTGAATATGGCAAGGATAAAGGATTTGCCGAAAAAACTCACCAATTCAAGCTACGCGATTGGCTGATTAGCAGACAGCGTTATTGGGGAGCCCCGATTCCTGTGATTCACTGTGAAAAATGTGGCGTTGTTCCCGTTTCGGAAAATGAATTGCCAGTTGAATTGCCGGTTGTAGAGGATTATCTTCCAAAAGGAAGGAGCCCGCTGGCAGATGTCCCTGAATTCATGAATACTAAATGCCCGAAATGTGGCGGTCCAGCTAAACGTGATCCCGACACTATGGATACTTTCGTTTGTTCTAGTTGGTATTTTCTGAGATATTTAGATCCTCATAATCAGATAAGAGCGTTCGACAAAAAGCAAGCTGAGAAATGGCTTCCGGTGGATTTATATATCGGTGGAATCGAACATGCCACAGGGCACTTGTTGTATTTTAGATTTATAACTAAAGTCCTTTATGATTTGGGTTATTTACCCGTTGAGGAACCGGTGAAAAAGCTCTTTAATCACGGTATGGTGTGTGATGAGCATGGCGATGTTATGTCAAAATCAAAAGGAAATGTTACAAGCCCGATCGAGACAACTGAGAAATATGGAGTGGATGTAGCACGCACGGCTATGCTATTCTTCGCTCCGCCGGCAAATGAAATTGCATGGAACGAAACCGCGATTAAAGGATCAGAGAGATTTTTGGGCAAAATTAATCGGTTGATTGGCGATAATATTGGAAAATCGAGAGTGGCTGATTCGATCGATGGACTGAGCGATAGAGATAAGCTGTTGTATAAAGAATTACACAGGATGATTAAGAAGGTCACGGAAGATATCGAATCCATGGAATATAATACTGCTATCGCATGCATGATGGAATTTCTGAACGTAGTTAATGTTAAGAATATGAAGAATTCTAAGATTGCATATTCGATCTCGGATAATTTATTGCGTCTGCTGGTTCCTTTTGCTCCTCATTTGGCCGAGGAACTCAATGTTCGACTGGGTCATAGCGAATTCGTAGTAAACCGGGAATGGCCTACTTACGATGAATCGGTGATTGGTTACGATACAATTGAAATGGGAGTTCAAATCAACGGTAAGTTGCGAGGTACTATACAGATAGCTCCGGAAGAAACCCAGGAAAACGCTGTTAAAATCGCTCGCGAAGTTCAGAACGTTGAAAGATACCTTGATAATGGCAAAATTGTAAAGATAATCTATGTTCCGGGCAGAATATTAAATATTATAGTAAAATGAAAAAGCTACAGATAATAATCGCTTCGATAGCATCGTTGATTATCGGGCTCGGGTGTTCTATGCCAGAGCCTGAAGAAAAATTGATCTTTCTGGATAATAAAGACCAGAATAGTGTATATTACCATGATTATAATGAAGATATCCCTAAGAAGATCGAGATTAAAATAGAAGCTGAAACAACATTTAGAGATACAATTATCGATGGTGAATGGAGTTTCTATATAGATGAAAACTCCAATTTAATGTGGATACCAAGGGATAATGTAGAGCCAATAATAGTTAGCGGAGAGCATCAAAAAGTAACTAACTTCGATGTAAAACAAGAGCACTCGATTATTGCATATTCCAGTACATGTGCAAAATTTACCAATAGCGCAATTTTTGTGAGAAGTCTCCCAGAAGGCAACATTAAAGCGATATTCGATACAAAATGCGACGATTTGAAACCGAAAATTAGCTCAGACGGTTTTTGGGTAGCATTTCAATCTGGTGAAGGAGAGAAAAGTAAAATATTTACCGGGCACATTCCAAGCCAAACCATGAAAAGCATTGGCGAAGGAAACTCCCCAAGATGGCGCTAAGAAATTCTTTCAAGAGTGTCATTTAATTTATTGGTTCGGTGACGTTCTTCCTGAGTATCAATATATTTCTTTAGAATATCGATATGAGACTCGCTTACAGAAACGATTCCGTAATCTCGTTCCCATTCAATAGATTCGTCACGACCCATTCCCTTAACCAGTGCTGATGTTACGTCTTTTAGCTCTTGAATAACTAAGTCGGGCGAGCCTTCGGTTGGCATTGCGAAAAGAACGTGGAAGTGATCTGGCATAAGCTTGACAGAAATCGGTTTGCAGGCCATGTCTGTTATTATCTCTTCGAGTTTAGTTTCGACAACTTTGGAAGTTACCGAATGGAGAGGTTTATTTGATGAACTTTTCTTGACTATAGCATGGAAAAAAATGTTTTGAAATGACATTATTTGTTCCTTTCTTTTAGAATCTTATCGGCAATCTTGGCGGATTGTGATTTTGGAAACTCGGACCTGATTCGTCGAAGATGTCGCTCGTAAGCAGGATGTTCGGGTAAATGGATACGATAAATTTCCATCATGCGTGAATACATATCCAATTTCAAATTGGGATTGTCCGCTTTTCTGGCGATAGAAGCAAATTGTGAAAGCGCAGATGTGTAATCGCGAAGATTAAGCCATAGCAACTCTCCAATGCGAATATCCGGACGAAAATCCGGAGGTTCCCTGGGATCGATATTGCGCTCGCGAGATTCGACTTTATATCGTTCGATTGCTTCATCGACTTCACCAAATGCAACAAGAGCCTCTATCTCGGAGAAATCATCACCGCCGCGTTCGATACCATTTTCTCCTTGATAAAGAGAATTTAATGATTGAATAAAACCAATCATCAAGCGAATCACAAGAAGAAATAGAATTAACGAGAAGATAAAGGTCAAAATCACAGTAAACAACGATTCGCGAGATTTTAAAATAATTCCTGCCGAGACGAAAAAGATGAAAATCATCCCAAATACGAGCGTTCCGAAAGCATAGAATATCAGATAAAATGTGTAATTGTCCGGTTCGTCACCGAGAAGTTGTTTCTTGACCCAGTTTAAAAATCTCATTATATTCTCTAATCGAGTGAAATTTGCAAATGACAATTATAAAATAAAGCAAGGAGACTATATTGGTCAAGGTAAAATGGTTGGGTCACTCAGCTTTTTTTATCGATTCTGGCGATTTTAAGCTGATTATCGACCCTTTTCTAACCGGAAATCCTACTGCGGCGGTTTCTCCCCATGAAATCGAATGTGATTATATTCTGATTACTCACGGTCACGGCGATCATGTGGGCGATGCTTTTGATATCGCAAAGCGCTGCGATGCTAGGATTATAGCACCAAATGAATTGGCAATATACGCCATGCAGCAGGGATGCAAAGTGGAGAAAATGCATATCGGGGGAACCGTTAAATTTCCTTTTGGCGAAGCTTATCTTACTCAGGCTTTCCACGGTAGTTCGATTGTGGAAGATGACGGCAAAATTATATATACCGGGATGCCCTGCGGATTCGTGATTACGATCAATGGAAGAAGCATCTATCATGCGGGAGATACCGGATTGTTCGGTGATATGGCATTGATCCCACGGAGACACACGCTCGATTTGGCGTTGCTGCCGATTGGAGACAGATTCACCATGGGGCCGGAAGAAGCCGCATATGCGGTAGAGCTGCTTCTGCCTAAGATAGTTGTACCCATGCATTATGGCACCTGGCCACAATTAACCGGCGATGTTAAAGAATTCTCTAGAAGAATCGATACCCCGGGAACGAAAGTGGTCGTTATGAAACCCGGCGAAGATATCGAGATCTGAAAAGCCCAATTCAATAAAGTATTTGACTGATGGCGAAATTTTCAATATAATGCCATCTTCATGATGTAATTCATCCTCTTTACGAATGAGTAAAAATGTTGATTAGTATGACAGGATATGGTGAAGGATCGGCCACGGCAAACGGGGTTAATATTTGCGTCAAAGTGAGAACTGTTAACGGACGCTATATGGATATTTCCGTTCGTACTCCGGAACTTCTGAATCAGTTCGAAAAGATTATCACGGACAAAGTGAGAGAAAAATTCTCCCGTGGATCGATCAATGTGTATGTAAATATCATGAGCGATACCAAAACCGATTTATACGAAATCAAGGTCGATGTTCCACTGGCGGAAACCTATATAGAGGCAGTATCTGAGATTGAAAATCTATCGAGCACTACCAGTATCTCCGATATCCTGGGTTTGCCGGAAGTTGTCAAATCGCAGCCACGTGAGGATGTTGAGGAGATGTTGAAAGAGATTCTTGTCGAAGCGCTTGAAGAAGCGCTGGATAAAGCTTTGCAGATGAGAATTAAGGAGGGCAAGAGCCTTAATCGTGACCTTTTGGAACGTGTTGTATTGATTCGCGGCTATGTTGAAAATATTATCGAGAACCGTGCGGGTAGCTCAAAAAGGCATGCAATCGATCTTCACCAAAAACTGATGGATATCCTTGGTAGCGATTTTAAAATCGACGAAGAAAGAATTATTCAGGAAGCCGCATTGCTGGCTACAAAGTCCGATCCAACCGAGGAGATAGTCCGCTTGCAAAGCCATCTCGAGCAATTTGAGCAAGCCTTGCAGCTGGAAAAACCGGTTGGAAGCAAATTGAAATTTATCCAGCAAGAAGCAAATCGGGAGGCCAACACGATCGGTGCTAAAAGCGACGATATCGAGGTGGGAAAGATAGTCATATCAATAAAAGAAGAGCTCGAGAGAATCAGAGAACAGATACAAAATGTTGAATGAAAAAAACAGAGAAGGATTCCTGTTGATTTTGTCCAGCCCGTCGGGTGGTGGCAAAACCACTATTTACAGCCATTTGCTCAAACAGGGCGATCCTTTCACATTTTCGGTTTCCGTAACGACCAGACCGCCGAGAGAAAACGAAATCGATGGGGTGCATTATTTCTTTGTAGATGACCGCGAGTTCGATTCATTGATTGAAAACGACGAACTGGTCGAGTGGGCCGAAGTGCACGGCAACCGCTATGGTTCGCTGAGAAAATATGTCGACGAAGTGCTGAATAATAACCGCATTGTCATATTCGAGATCGATACTCAGGGCGCAATGCAGCTAAAAAAATCATATCCGGATCGATCCGTGCTGGTATTTATCGCGCCGCCATCGATGGCAGAGTGTGAACACAGGCTTAGAGCCAGAAATACCAATACTGAGAAGGATATCGCCCTGAGATTACATAATTCGGTCGAAGAGGTAAAAAAATTTGAAGATTACGATTTTATCGTTATAAATGACCATATCGAACACGCAGTGGACGATGTACTCTCTATTGCAAGAGCTCAATGGTTGGTGTGCGAGAGATTTATTGGAACACTTTGGCCCGATATGGCCGATTAACAAGGATTCAGGAGGTATAAATTGGACGATAATAGACTACTATTCGAGGCCAAGATAAAGGAGATTTCCAAATACGAAACGGTTCTGTTGATTGCGCGCAGAGCAAGAGAAATCAACGAGATACGTATTAATCTTGAACGAAGACACAACACACGCCTTATCGAAAAAGAAAAGCCCACTCTGGTGGCACTCAAAGAGCTGGTCAACGGCAAGTTGTCTTACCAGATGCAAAAACCGGGTGAGAAGAAAAAGCAGGAACCACCTGTGCGAGGCATGAAAAAGACGATATAGACGACAATATAATAGTAATAGGAATCGAGCGATTAAGAATTCATGGGAAAAATATTAGTAATAGTAGAGTCGCCCGCAAAATCGAAAACACTTGGACGTTACCTCGGATCGAAATACGAAATAGTCGCCAGCGGAGGTCATATAAGGGATCTCCCGCCGGATAAACTGGCTGTGGATGTAGATAACGATTTCGAACCGGAATATAAGAGTATTAAAGGCAAGGGTAAATTTATCACCCGCCTGAAAAAGGCCGCAAAGAAAGCAGATAAGCTACTTCTGGCGTCGGACCCAGACCGCGAAGGAGAAGCTATCGCCTGGCATATTGCCCAGATTTTGAAAAAAAATAACGATGAAGTTGGACGTGTGCTGTTCAACGAGATCACAAAAAAAGCGGTTATCGACGGCGTGGCTAATCCGACTAAAATCGATATGCGCAAAGTTAATGCCCAACAAGCACGCCGAATTCTGGATAGACTGGTGGGATATATGGTCTCGCCGTTCCTCTGGAAAACTTTGTATAAAGGCCTCTCTGCGGGAAGAGTCCAGAGTGTGGCTCTCAGGCTTATCTGCGAACGCGAGCAGGAAATCGAGGAGTTCGTTCCCGAAGAATATTGGCATATCCACGCGATTCTCGAGAATAAAGGATCGCAATTCAAGGCCAAACTGGCCAAATACAAGAATAAAAAGCTGGAGATCGGAAACAAAAGCGAAGTCGAGGATATCGAGAAAAAACTCAAACAAGCCGAATTTGTGGTAGGCAAGTTCGAGGTTAAAGATGTCAAGAAAAATCCTTATTCGCCATTTATAACCAGCTCGATGCAGCTATCTGCAGCACGGATGTTTGGATTCTCAGCAAGCCGCACTATGCGCAATGCTCAACAACTTTACGAAGGTATAGAACTTGGCGATCAGGGCCCTTCGGGTTTGATAACATACATGAGAACCGACTCGGTGCGAGTTTCAAATCTGGCCAAAGATCAGGTGAAATCTTTTATCAAGGAAAAATATGGCGATGAATACCTGAAAATCCGCCATTATAAATCCGGCAAATCCAGCCAGGATGCCCACGAGGCGATTCGCCCCACCGATGTTTTCAAGACGCCTGAATCGATGAAAAAATATCTCACTCGCGACCAATTTAAGCTTTATAGCATTATCTGGAAACAGTTTGTTGCCAGCATGATGAGCTCGGCTATCTACGAGCAGACCCGTACGGTCATTAAAGGGGACGGCTACGAACTGAACGCATCCCAAAAGAAACTCAAATTTGACGGCTTTCAGAAAGTTATGCCGCCTCGTTCTGAAAATGGCGACAACGATAAGGGCGAAATTCCAAAAATGAAAAAGGGAGATATTTGCAATCTGGTGAAAATCGACCCAAGCCAGCATTTTACAAAGCCACCGGCCCGATTCACCGAAGGCACTCTTATCAAAGAACTCGAAGATAACGGTGTGGGAAGACCTTCGACATACACGCAAATTATTAGCACGCTACTCACCCGTAAATATGTCACTCGAGACAAGCGAAGTCTTTTACCGACGCCACTTGGCCGAGAAGTGCTGAAGCTTTTGGTCAATTCTTTTCCGGGGATTTTCGAGGTTGGATTTACCGCGGATATGGAAGAAAAATTGGACGAAGTCGAAGATGGCGATATCCAGTGGAAAGATGTTCTGCGAGACTTCTACGAAGATTTTGAGCCGAAAGTGACCGATGTGAAAAAGCGCGGTTCGGAAATAAAAAAGATCATGGAGGAGACCACCGAATTCAAATGCGACAAGTGCGGTTCCCCCATGGTTAAAAAGTGGAGCAAACACGGTAGATTTCTTGCTTGCAGTGCTTTTCCCGATTGCAAAAATACCATGCCTATCGACGAGGACGGCAATCCGGTCGAGCAGGAAAAAATCGATCGTCCATGCCCGGAGTGCGGCTCGGTTCTCACGGTTAAACACGACCGCAGAGGACACCGGTTTATCGCATGTACCGCTTACCCCAAATGCACTTATACCGCGCCTTACGAGACCGGCTTCAGGTGTCCGCGCCAGGATTGCGATGGCGTTATTGTGGAGAAATACACCCGCAAAGGCAAGGTTTTCTATGGCTGCAGCAATTATCCAAATTGCGATTTTGCCAGCTGGGATCCACCGGTGGAAGGACCGTGCCCGGAATGCGGAAGCGATGTAATGTTTTTGGCAGTTCGCAAAACTAAAACTACACGGAAGTGCTCAGTTTGTGGATACAGTGAAGAGATCAACGAAAGTTAGGGAATGATGTCCCGGAAGATCGCTAATCTCAGGGATTTGATGGGCGAGTATCTGCTTTATCTGGCCAAAGAGCGCAATTATTCATCGAACACAGTGCAAAGCTACAGAGTAGATCTGGAGCAGCTTTGCAATTATCTGCAGGAGAATGCTCCTGCGGCAATTGAATCACCTGCGAATATAGAAATTCTTGACCTGCGGGGCTTTCTCGCCGGAATGCGTAGTGCAGGATATTCCGTTTCAACAATTTATCGCAAAGTGAGTGCGGTGCGCAGCTTCTTTAATTTTTTATATTCCAGAGAAGTAATGGATAACAATCCGGCTCGAGCATTGAAATTGCCTCGTATGGAGAAAAAATTACCCAGCTTTCTGGATTTCACTCAAGTGGAAAAAGCGGTTGAGCTTCCCGATGAGGATACACCGGTAGGAATCAGAGACAGAGCTATTTTAGAGATTTTATATGACACCGGTATGCGGGTATCAGAGCTGGTCGGATTGCAGAAATCGAGGGTAAATCTGAGCACCGGCGAAATTAAGGTTCTCGGAAAAGGAAACAAGGAAAGAATTGTTTTAATTGGAAAACCAGCTATAGATGCTATAAAAAAATATTATTCTATCAGAGATAAATTACTTAAGAATAAAGCGCAAGCAGAAGGCTTCTGGATCGGCTCGAACGGCAAATCCTTGGACCGCAACGATATATACAAAATTGTGAGAAAATACCTGGAGCAGGTAACCGACGGCAAAGCGTCACCGCACGTTTTACGTCATACTTTCGCGACTCATCTTCTGGAGAAAGGTGCGGACCTGTTGGCAGTAAAAGAACTGCTCGGGCACGTTTCGCTCTCCACAACGCAAATTTACACTCACGCCACAATCGAACATCTCAAGAAAACCTACGCCAAAGCTCATCCGAGAGCCAAAAAGAAAACAAAAGCGGAGGATTAATATGAAAAAATTGGAAAGCCACAGTACCACGATAATTGGCCTTAATATCGACGGCAAAGCTTCTATTGCAGGCGATGGACAGGTTACTTTGAACGAAACTGTTTTCAAAGCGGGAGCAAAAAAAGTACGGAAGCTGGATGAATATGGCGTATTGGTGGGTTTTGCGGGTTCCGCAGCCGACGGTTTAACCTTGCTGCAGAAGTTCGAAGAGAAATTGTCGGAATATTCCGGAAACATCTCACGTGCTGTTGTTGAACTGGCCAAGGACTGGCGAATGGATAGATATCTCCGAAGGCTGGAAGCTATGCTGGTAATTTTGGCCAAAGATAAAAGTTTTATTGTGTCCGGAAACGGCGATGTTGTCGAGCCGGACGACGGAATTTGCGCGATAGGCTCAGGTGGAGGATACGCGCTGGCCGCAGCAAGAGCTATTCTCCAGAGTGAATCACCGCCAAAAGATCCCGCTGAAATCGTGAAAAAAAGCCTGTTGATCGCATCGGAAATATGTGTTTACACAAACAATAATATAACGGTATTATCATTATGAAAAAATCTTTAAAACAAGGTATAGCACTAACTCCACCAGAAATAGTAAAGGAACTCGATCGATATATAATCGGTCAGGATGATGCCAAAAGAAGTGTGGCTATCGCATTGCGAAACCGCTGGCGCAGGCAGATGGTAACCGGAGATATCAAAGATGAAATAATCCCGGCAAACATACTGATGATTGGGCCTACCGGCGTAGGTAAAACCGAGATATCGCGTAGGTTAGCCGCACTGGCAGGAGCACCATTCGTAAAAGTGGAAGCGAGTAAATTCACCGAAGTCGGCTATGTTGGTCGCGATGTCGAATCGATGGTGCGCGATCTGGTAGATGTAGCAATAGTGCAGGTCAGACGCGAATATGAGGAAGAAGTAGAGGCAAAAGCGCAAAAGCTGGCAAACAAAAGGATCCTGGAGCTTCTTACTCCAAAAAGGCCTAAAACAAAAGATGACAACGACGAGGAAATCGAGCGTAGAGAAAGAATCAAGCGCAAACTCAAATCACAACTGGACGAGGGCGTTTTAGAAGACCGTCAGATCGAAGTCTCAGTGCCAGAAAGTACCATACCAACGGTGGAGATTTTCTCGCCAATGGGAATGGAAGAAATGGGTTTGAATATCTCCGAGATGTTCGACGGTATAATGCCAAAGAAAACAAAGCGCCGCAAAGTTAGCATTACCGAGGCTCGCAAGATATTGACTCAACAGGAAATGGACAATCTAATCGATCAGGATAAGGTTATAGACAACGCTCTGGTGCGCGCTCAGGAGACGGGAATCATCTTTATCGACGAGATAGATAAAGTGGTGCCAACCAGTAGCTCGGGCGGCTCCGGGCCCGATGTCTCTCGCGAGGGTGTTCAGCGCGACATGTTGCCCATTATCGAGGGAAGCAACGTGGTTACAAAATATGGATTGGTGCGGACAAATCATATCTTGTTCATCGCAGCGGGAGCTTTTCACGGCAGTAGCCCCAGCGATTTAATTCCGGAGCTGCAGGGAAGATTACCTATACGGGTGGAACTGGATTCGTTGAGTAGAGAAGATTTTGTGAGAATTCTTACCGAACCGGAAAACTCGCTAATCAAGCAGCATAAAGCCCTCTTGGAAACTGAAGGAATCCTGCTAGATTTCAGTGAGAACGCAATCGAAGAGATAGCCTCGATTGCCGACAGAATAAACTCGCAAACCGAGAATATAGGGGCGCGAAGGCTTCACACAATAATGACAAATTTGCTCGAAGATATCATGTTCGACGCCGCGGATATCAAAAGCAGAAAAGTTAAAATAACAAAAACCACAGTATCTTCCAGATTGAAAGACATCCTGGCGGACGAAGACCTCACGAAATATATACTTTAGCTACGCATAAAAAAAGGAACCTCGTGATGAGGTTCCTTTTTATTTTAATATATTAATTGACTATTCTTCTTCTTTTTTCGACTCATCGATCACCTTCTGAGCAAACTCATGAGGCATTTCCTCGTAATGAGAAAAATCTCTGGAGAAGAATCCCCTGCCTTGAGTTAGACTTCGAAGTGTTGTCGAATACTTATATAGCTCAGCTTGCGGGATACGCGCTTTTATCTTGGTGAAATTACCCGCCGGTTCCATTCCGGAAATCTTGCCACGTCTCGAAGAAATATCACCGGTAACATCGCCGGTAAATTCCTTTGGGATAATGATTTCCACGTCGTCGATCGGCTCGAGCAAGAAAGGATTCGCTTTCATAAAAGCAGTTTTGAAACCGGTGTGTGCAGCGACCTTGAACGCCATTTCGCTGGAGTCAACCGTATGATAGGATCCATCGTAAAGTGCAGCGGCGACATCCACAACCTTATATCCTGCTAAAACACCCTCTTCCATAATCTCCTGAATACCCTTATCCACAGCCGGGATAAATTTGTTAGGAACCACTCCGCCAGCGATCTCATTGAGGAACTCGTAGCCCTCGCCGCGAGGTTTAGGTTCAAGGCGAATATAAACTTCGCCAAACTGACCTCTGCCGCCGGTTTGTTTTTTGTGTCTGCCGTGTCCTTCAGCAGATTTCTTGATAGATTCTCTATATTTGATTTTTGGTTTGATTAACTCGACTTCCACCCCGAATTGCTCTTTCAATTTCGAAACGATAAGTTCGATTTGCAATTCGCCCTGACCCTTGAGAATCGTCTGTTTCAACTCGGAATCGACCAAATAGGTAAAGGTCGGTTCTTCAGAAGTCAAGCGAGCCAGGCCGGTAGCGATTTTGTCCTCTTCGCCCTTCTGTTTGGGCTCTACCGCGATATCGATAACCGGATTTGGAAAATCGACCTGCGGATAGACAATTTGCGAGTTCTTGTCGCATAATGTGTCGCTAATGCCGGTATTCTTTAGTTTTACCGTAGCGCCTATATCGCCGGCAGACATTTTTTTAACCTCAAATCTCTCTTTGCCGCGGAAAACATACATTGTACCCATTCTCTCCGAAGCGTTCTGATTGGGATTATAAAGGTCCTGGCCGGTTTCCATGCTCCCGGAATAGACTTTCAAGTAGGTCAATTTGCCCACGTGTTCTTCAGTGAAAACCTTGAAAACCAGTGCACTGGTCGGCTCAGAGGAATCTATTTTGCGGGTTACGCTAAGCTCTTCGTCTTCGGGAGTTGCATAACCTTTAACTTCGCCCAGATAATTCGGTGGGGGAAGTAAATCTACAATTATATTCATCACCAGATCGGAGCAGATATTCTGTGTAGCGCTAAATGGCATCACCGGGAAAAGGTTTCCACGTGCCACCGCGTTGCTGATTCCGTTGGTTAGCTCCTCTTCGGTCAATTCGCCGTTCTCGAAATATTTTTCCAGCAGCGCATCGTTAGATTCAGCAACCGCTTCCATTAATTTGAGACGATACTCGGTGATCTTATCTTCCATGTCAGCGGGAATATCGATAGCCTTGCCTTTGCCTTTGCCGCCCGGTTCGAATTCATAAGCTTTGTGGGATAACAGATCGACAGCTCCGGAGAAATTCTCCGAGGATCCGATAGGAATAGCTACAGGTGCGACTCCCGTGCCGAATGCGTCGCTTAGTTCACTGACCGCTTTATCGAAATCGGCATTTTCTCTGTCCATCTTGTTGACCAGAAAAATACAAGGTTTACCGTCGAGATTGTCCCAGTTTCTCTGAGTGCCGACTTCAACAGCGCTCTGAGCGGATACGACCATCAGGCCTGCATCCGCAACTCTGATAGCCGAAACAACTTCGCCCACAAAATCTGCATATCCGGGAGTATCGAGCAAGTTAATCTTGTTGTTCTTGTGTTCTACAAAAAGCAGAGACTGAAGAATAGAACTCTTTCTCTCGATTTCAGAAGGTTGAGAATCGGACGCCGTGTTTCCATCGTCGATGCTGCCCATTCTGGTTATTGCACCAGAACTATAAAGTAAAGCCTCGCTCACTATCGTTTTGCCTACACCGCCATGGCCCAGGATTACGACATTTCTAATTTGTTCTGTCCCGTATTCTTTCACGGGAGCTCCTTCCGTTTAAATTGCAGATTTACATTAATAATCGATCTATTATCTATTTTCATATATAAAAGGATATTTCTGGAAAATAGCATTGTTTCAAAATATGAACGATAATACGTCCTGTCAACCTAAAATTGTTATTGCAAAACCCAAATCGGTAATTATTCTGAAATAATATTGGAATTAGTCGTTTTCAACGCTTTTTAAGTGGTTGACTTTAGACTTCGATTAGCGTAAATTTGCTTAGATGAAAAGAATTAAGTCAATATCGATTCTCGCGCTGTTTTGTTTTGTGGCGATTAGCATGGCCGGAACCTTTACCTACCATGGATTCGACAAACCGGTCCAGATTCCTTATAAAGTAATTGAAGGCGTGAAATACACATCGACCGACGATCTCGAGCCGATAACCTAACGCAATTTCTACAGCTCCATCAAGCGAAAAGAATCTATATCCATCAACGATAAAACCTATGTTTTCTCGCCGGCTAATAGATTTGTAGTGGTTGGCACAAGAACTTATGACATGGGCCGAGCCACTATCGTTACCGAGGATGAGTTCCTCATTCCAACGTTGCCGCTGCTTCATATTTTCTCGGACATAGTGGGTATGGCCATTGAGATCGACGGCCAGGATATTCGCCTCGTTAAAAAAGCTGCTGTGCAGGAAACCGAAGAAAAAACGGTCGAAGTGCGGGAAATTGAATCTACCCCCGAGGAAACGGTTCACGTGGAAAGCGAAACAGAGGAACCGGCCGCGAAAAAAAGCTGGCTTATCATGATAGACCCCGGGCATGGAGGCAAAGACCCCGGTGCTATCGCGGCTGATGGAACCTACGAGAAAACCCTCGTCATGAAAATCTCCAAATTGCTTGCCGAAAAGTTGGAAAACGATAATTCGTTCGAGTGTTCTATGACTCGCGACGACGACACGTTTATCCCTCTGCGCCAGCGAACCGAAATGGCCAATAATAACGGTGCGGATCTCTTCGTATCTATACATTGCAACGCCGCGCGAAACAAGGATGCACGCGGAACTCAGGCATTTTTTCTGGCACCGGCCCGTTCGGATATGGCCAGAGCTACCGCCGCCCTGGAAAACGCAGCCATTTTTCTGGAAGAAGATCAGGACAGCGTGGACGATTTTGAATTTATTGTAGCCGATGTTATTCAGAATGAGTTTATGCGCGAATCTTCGAGGTTGGCTGTTTTGGTGGAAGAAAAAATCGCTGATCGTGCGGGATTTCCCGCCAGAGGACCAGCCGGCGCTGGTTTCTATGTTCTCAATGGATCTTATATGCCTGCGGTGCTGGTCGAATGTGCATTTTTATCGAATGTTGTTGATGCCGAATTACTTAAGCGCGAAGATATTCAGAAAAAGATTGCGGATGGTATCTATAAAGGCCTTCAGAAATTCATCGAAGAACTTCCCGAGTGAAAAAGCAAGCTGAAATAAAAATTCTTCGAGGGCATTGGCTGTGCACGATAATGGCTATAATGCTGTGTATGCCGTTTGCGAGTTTTGCTAAATGGAACTGGTTCGATATCGATCTGGTGGGAGAGACCGGCTACGATTCAAATCCTGCGCTGCTTACTGCCGAGGAGATGGATCAATTCGAAGCCGGAAGCCCGGATTTCATGATTATCGAATCCACCGACGATTTCTTTCTGCTGGCAGGCGTGGATATTCGCAATCGCTTTTCATGGCTCGGTTTGAAACTCGAGTGGTCGCTTCTGTATCGATACAAAAACTATTTTCTCAACCCGGAAAACAGCTATCATCTGATTATCCCGGAGTTCGCATATTCCGGCAAACGCATTAACTGTGCGGTTTCATATACAATGATCCCCAAATACACAATTCGCCCATACAGCGATGATGAGTCTCAGGATAGAGCCAGCCAATGGTGCGATTATAATTTGCACAGGCTGGGAGTCGATCTGCGCTACGAACTTAGAAAATACTCACTTGGTTTCGAGTCCGATTTGGAACAGGATATCTACAACGATTATTTTCCGGAATACGACGGTACAAGTTTCGATATTGGTCCGGTAATCCGTTACAGCGGCGACATTTACACAAAATTGGGCTATAAATATAAGGAATACCACGCGCGCGGTTACGATTCCGAGGGCGAAAGCAAAGCCACTTCCGACGATACCGATATATCCTATGTCGAAGACCGAATCGAGCTTTATCTCTCCGCGCGAAAAGAGATTTTAGGCGAGAAATTCCTGTTGGGGGTGTCATCGGAGTTCTCGCGAAGATTCTACACCAGCGAGAAACCGTTCGAAGTGGATTATATCCACGTTGCCCGACGAGACCTGCGTGCGGATATCGATCCGTTTATTCGCTGGGAACCCAATGCCGGCCTCGATGTGAACTTCAGTTTTGAATTTACCATAAGAGATTCCGATTCGCCATATTACGATCTGGATTCGAGCAAGGATTATATCAGAACCGGCGCGTCCGTTCAAGTTAAATACGATATAAAATAGGTGAAATTATGAAATCGATGAAAATCATCATAGCATTGATAGTGTTAGCTCTGCTGATAGCGGGCTGCGGAAAACGAACCCTGCCTGACGAAGAGAGTATAAAGGTGCAACTTCTCTGGCCTGAAGACGATCAGGTTATCGAGAATACTTCCGAAAGCCTCGACTGGGAAAGCTTTCCTGGCGCGGAACAATATCGAATAACCGTGTATAAGTCGGGTGACGACGATCTCATTATCGATGCATTCACCACAAGCTCCTATTACGCAATCGATACCGAGCTTCAGGACGGCACCTATCGATGGCAAGTGGCGATTATCGAGGATGGCGCCCCGAAGTACTGGTCGGACAGAATAACTTTTCATCTCTCGCAAATTGTTATGAACACAGTTCCCGACAATCACTCGATAATAAATGATACACGGGTTTATTTCGACTGGCTGGCTTTTCCCCATGCAAATGGTTATCAAATTAAGGTATGGGAAGAAGGACATTCGGAATCGCCGATTTTCGTGACCGAGGAATTCACCAGCTCGGTTACCGCTTATGTGCCTTTCTTTGAAGGCGATTACTGCTGGACTGTGGGTGTTCGCTATACAGGCGAGGACGAATTCAGCCGCTGGTCGGATACTCTAAATTTCGAAGTCGATCAATATCCTTTTTATATAGTAGATACCATGCATACTCGCGGCCATCCCCAGGATATTTTTCTGTTGGGCGATTACATGTATATCGCCGACGGCAGCGCTGGGTTGATGGTCTGCAACAGAGACGACGCGGAGAATCCCGTGGCCGTCGAATGGTTCGAAGCGGCTAATCAGGACGACGCGCGCGCTATCTGGGTGGACAGCCTCACCGATATCATGGCAATAGCCGACGATCAGGGAAATCCGCCGGTTTTGTGGTACGATGTTACTTATCGTGATGATCCGGAGATAACCAGCTGGAGCGGTGTTTGGGTTCGTAAATCAAGAGATGTCGATGGGGTATGGTATCGCGACACTCTTTTCGTGGCTCTGGCCGATTACGACGATGGCGCTTATGTTTACGATCTCCACGATACAAGCGGTTATGCCAATTCACGCGGCATTCTTAAGCCTAACGGTTCGACTTATGGAGTAGCACTCGCAGAAAGTTTGCTGTTCACCGCTGCCGGACAGCGCGGAGTGTTCATCAACAAGGTTACAGATCCGGACAGCCAGGATGTCCTCAGTTGGGTCGACACTCCCGGCGAAGCGCTCAAGATAGCCATTCAGGGCAATTACTGCTATGTGGCCGACGATGTAGCCGGGTTGACGGTAATCGACTTCTCCGATCCGGAGAACGCTATTGTAACCGGCCGCGCGGATCAGCTTGTGGGCAAGGCTCAGGATATCAAAGTTCAGGGCGATTATTGTTATCTCGCTCTCGGATCAGGAGGAATGACTATTTACGATATCTCGAACCCGGGCGCACCGGTATCGGTACAGATGACCGACGCCATGTATTGCTATTCGATTGCAATCGACGGCGATATCCTGTACATCGCTGACCGCGACTGGGGAATAGTTACTCTAAGGAGATAACTATTCGATCGGATTTTCGGAGACTACCGAAGTGCCGACTTCCTCGATCTGCTGCATATCCTGGATAACCATCTCGATATCTTTCTGGTTTTTATCCTTGTACGCAATAACATCGCCTGCGGAGAATTTGCCGCTTTCCAGAATGTCACCATCGATTTGATACGGCGCGATCAGATCTGAGATTATATTTCGCAGATCTTCGGCTTTTTCGGGAATTTCCTTGAGCCACACGGGGATTTCATTCTCCGAAGCGATAGCTTTCTTAACCCAATCAGCCTCCTCGATAGCCTTTTCCAGCGCGTTAATTGCGGCAGTTCCGTTATCGCTGTACAGATAAGCCAGTCCGATATGATAATAGACGATAGCTCGATAATCACAGTCCTCTACGAATTCCAGTGCTTTTTCCAGATCGTGGATAGAGTTATCGTATTGCTTGAGTTTGCGGAAAAGCAGGCCACGATTATAATAGGCTCCGCAATAGTCCGGCTTTAGATCGATCGCTTTATTGTAATCTTCGATAGCGCCCTGAAAATCGCCCATCTCGTCTCTGGTATTACCGCGATTGTTGTAAGCGATTGCGTAGTCAGGATTTAGCTCGATAGCCTTGTCGTAATCGACGATACAATCATCGTAATCGCCCAAAACGAATTTCAAATTGGCTCGATTGTAATGTGCTTCGGCATACTCTGGTTTAAGCAAAATAGCTCGATCATAATCTTTCATAGCGCCCTCATAATTGCCGATATCCTTGCGCGCGTTGGCCCGATTGTTATAAGCTTCCGCGCATTCCGGCTGCAGGCTTAATGCGATATTCAAATCGGCGATAGCCTCTTCGAACTCGTAATGGCTGTCTTTCACCGCGCCTCGATTGCTATAGCTCTCTGCGTGATTAGGATCGATACGAATTGCGTTGTTGAAATCTTCCAGTGATTCCTCATATTTATCGAGTTGGAATCTTGCGATACCCCGATAATTATAGGCTTCAACCAGAGTTTTGGTCTCGTCGGAGAGTCGAATGACTCGCGTATATGCAGTGATAGCTTGCTCCCAGTCTTTCAGCTTGTGACAGACATCTCCAAGCAGCATGAAATACTCCGGATTTGTGTAATCGCCCTCAGTGGCTTTAAGACATGCCTCTTTGGCGCGTCTATAGTCGCCCAGATAGCTGTGGGCAATCCCCGTATTGAAATAGACTTTTGGAGAAGGTTGAATCTCGCTTACCTCCATCTCATCGACTTTCTCGATAAGACTGGTGAGTTGGTCGCCAATCTCCGGGGGGATTGAATCCGGTTTAAAATCATAAACCGAGATTCTCTCGGCTTCGCCCCTGAGCAATTTGACTTTCATCTCGTGCGATTGAATTCTCTCCAGTACTTGATGAATCTCTCCCACGGTTCTATGCGATTCTCGTTTCAGGTAAATTCCCGCAAAGACCAGTATAACGAGATTTACTCCCACAAGAATTCCCATAGCCACCACGATATTATTAATGAATTCAGGATTTCCCAGCGAATTTCCGATTTCATTGAATGCAAGGCAAGCATTGATAGAGCTTAGCATTGCGATAACTATTATTATTATAAACTTTTTCATAATTACTTCCTATTTAATATTAATCAGTTACATATTTCTGTGAATAATATATGTATATTAAGGGGCGATTCAACCCCTTTCTCCAATATTAAATGGAAAGTTAAATGTGGCTTGAAAGGATCTTCAGGGGAAACTAAAAATCTATGCGACGCAGGTAGTCCATAAAATTACTGCCGAGAATCCCCCGAATCATCTCATGAGAAAAACCGCGCTCTAATAACTCCACGGTCAAAAAAGGAAGGTCTCCGCAGTTGGTCATTCCCGATGGTAGATGCTGCACACCGTCGAAATCGCTGCCCAGCGCTAATACCTTTTCGCCACCGAGTTCGATGATATGTTCTATATGCCGAACAATATCGCTAATCTTCACTTTTCCCTTTTCCGCGCCGAGAAATCCAGGATAAAAATTAATTCCGATAATTCCCTGACGTTCGATCATAGCCTTGATCTGAACATCGGTGAGGTTGCGCGAAGAATCCTTAAGCGATTTGCAACATGAATGAGTACAAATTGGTGGTGTGTCGCTTTTCTCCATGGCATCCCAAAAAGTCCTTTCGCCCGAATGGGAGAGATCGATAATTCCACCCAGTTCGTTGATTGTCTTTACCGCCTGCAAACCCTCTTCGGTGATACCTTTGAATGCGGCATCAGAATCCATACAGCTGGTAGCCCAATCGTTGGAGTTGTTCCAGGTTAACGTGAATACGCGTACCCCGCGCGCAAAAAACTCTATCAGCGAATCAATCTTGCCTTCAAGTGGGTGAAGTCCTTCGATTTCGACCAGAGAGAATACAGAGTTCGTTTTCTGTGCGTGTTCCTCTACTTCATCCAATTCGGTTACAATGTGGAAAATTCCGTGAGAAAGTGTCGAGGTATTTTCCATGATATTAAGCTGGGCGAGAGCTAGCTCCCGCCACTTTGGACCGTCTCCCCACGAGGGATGCACGAACAGACTGAAAAGCTCGCCTTTAAATTTTATATCCAGCATTCTGGGAAGATCGATATGTTTTGATGAATTACTTTTGAGAAAATTTTCCGGCACATCCACAGAGCTGAAAGTATCGGCATGTAGGTCTATCAGCGGCGATGACGTGTGGAGTTCCACTACTGTATTTCTCATTTCTGGATCGCTGATTCTATGCATCTTTTCCTCCAATCAGTTTGAACCCTTTATCAGTATAAGTCGAGAGAGTTGAAAAAATCGCTACAAATCACAGCTTTCATGCTATAAAAATAAACAAATGAGATATTAATGCAAGCGTAAAGAATAGTAATCACAACCTTATTTGTGTTGATTTAAATCCAAATTGATGTAGATTACTTATATTAATCTATCCAAAAAATAATTACATCTATTCACAAGGAGTATTTATGAAAGATTTAACCGAAGTTGCTCTTAATAAGGCAAAATCTGCCGGAGCTACTTTCGCCGATATGCGCATTGTGGATGAGCGACAGAATCGAGTGTATGTCGAACGCCGTTCACTCAAGCTTATCGACGAAACCGAGAGCTACGGCTATTGTGTGAGAGTGCTTATCGACGGCGCGTGGGGGTTTGCATCGAATACCCTGCTAACCAAAGACGAAGTGGCCAAAACGGCGGAGCGAGCTATCGAAATCGCCAGAGCTTCGGCCATCGTGGGTAAAGAAATTCCAACTCGCCTGACCGACGAAGGCAAATATATCGATACTCAGGTGGGGCCATGCAAGGAGAACCCATTCGATGTATCCAACAAGGAAAAGGCCGAGCTTTTACTCACCTGTACCGACACCATGCTCAATCAACCCAATATCGTTATGGCCTGGGGCTTTCTCCAGTTCATTCGCATGCACAGAATTATCGCCAATACCGATGGCAGCTATCTCGATTTGACAAACTATTTCGCCAATCCCATGCTTTCCTGCCACGCTGTCGATTCTGGAGAATCGCAAAGCAGAGGCTATCAGGGTGGCGCAAAGCAGGCTGGCTACGAATTCATTAGAAAAATCGATCTTCAGGAAAATTCTAAAAGATGGGCCGAAGAAGCACTAATCAAATGTAGAGCCGAAGACTCGCCAAGGGGAGTTATGGATCTGGTGCTCGATCCCATGCATCTCTCACTGACCATGCACGAATCGGTGGGACATCCGACAGAGTTGGACAGAATACTCGGTTGGGAAGCCAATATGGCCGGTCGTAGCTTTGTCAATCCGGATATGGTGGGCAATTTCCAGTATGGAAGCGAACTGGTGAATTTCACCGCTAATAATGTACTGGAAGGCGGCCTCGGAAGCTGGTTCTATGATGACGACGGCGTGAAAATGTTCAGTTTCCCAATTGTCAAGGACGGCAAGTTGGTCAATCTGGGATCGACTCGCGAAACAGCCCCAATTATCGGTTTGGATAAATCGACCGGATGTTGCAGGTCGGACGGTTTCCAGCATTTCCCGATTAACCGAATTCCCAATCTCTATATGGAACCCGGCAAAGACGACGATGTTACTCCGGAAGACCTGATTAGTGGCGTGGACAAAGGCGTGTATATCGAGGGAATGGGCAGTTTTTCAATCGACCAAATGCGCAATAATTTCCAGTTCGGCGGCGATATGTTCTGGATGATCGAAAATGGCAAGAAAACCAAACCGCTTAAGAAAGTAACCTATCAAGCGCAAACATCACAATTCTGGAATAGCTGCGATGCTATCGCCGGCAAAAAATACTGGAATACGCACGGAGTAATGAACTGCGGCAAAGGCGAACCGATGCAGGTTATGAGAATGACCCACGGAGCAAGTTACACTCGCTTCCGCAATATAAGCGTGGGAGGTGCGCAATTATGAGAAATCAACAAGAGATAAAAAAACTGGTAGATAGAATTCTGAAGAGTGCCGGGCAGTTCGATGCTCAGGTATATTATTCATGGGGAAAATCATTGGCTACCAGATTTGGCGAAAATGCCATCACCCAGAATATGGGCGGCGAACAGGAACAGGTGCGAGTCGAGATTCATAACGGCAAGCGCAAGGGCAGTATGGTAACTAATAAAATGGATGATGCTTCACTGGATAAGATGGTGGAGATCGCTATAGAGATGTCCAAACAGGCTCCAGAAGATTCAGAATATATCGAGCTCCTGGGACCACAGGAATATCCCGAAGTAAAGCAGGGCTTTTTTGAGGATGTGATGAAACTCGCTCCGGGCGATATCGCCAAAGATCTAAAATATGTGGTGGATAGAGCCGCAGGAAAAGGCTATAAGGCAAGCGGTTTGTACGAAGCCGATTGTTCGCAGGATGTTATCGCGAACACCCGCGGATTGTTTTGCTACGAGGACCGTACTAATGTCGAGTATTCGACCACGATACACGGACCGAAAGGCAGCGGAAAATACGAGATGTGCCGCAATTCTTATGCGGAGATGGATGCCGAGAGAATCGCGGAAATAGCTATGGCAAATGCAGTCATGGCGCAGAATCCACAGGATATAGAACCCGATGATTATACCGTGATTTTTAAGCCGCTGGCTCTGGCGCAATTCCTCATGTTTTTAGTGATGAATATGAAAGCCAGAGATGCCGACGAAGGAACAACTTATTTCGCCGGAAAAGTAGGCGAGAAGCTGTTCTCCGACAAAGTGAATATAAGATTACTCACCGACGATGCACAGTTACCTTCCCCAAAATTTGGCAGCGACGGACTACCGTTTAAACCACAGACCTGGGTGAAAAACGGAGTATTGAAAAAGCTCTATTACGACCGTTATTGGGCTAAGGTGAAAGGTGTGGAACCGGATGCTACACTGTATCCGGTGTTTATGGAGGGAGAGGATAAAACGGTGGATGATCTGGTACGCAGCTGTAAGAAAGGCTTGCTGGTGAAAAATCTCTGGTATATCCGCTATGTGGATAAAAGAGAATTGCTGCTTACCGGCATGACTCGCGACGGCGTTTTCATGGTTGAAGACGGCAGCATTAGCGGGCCGGTCAAAAATCTCCGCTGGAACGAATCGCCAATCGTGTTCTTGAAGAACGTGGTAGGCATGTCTCGACCGGAGAGAGTTGGCAAATACGCCAAAATTCCGGGCGTCATGAGCAAGGGATTTACTTTCAGCTCGAAAACCGAATCGCTGTAATTTGAAGATATGCGGGCGGTCGATTCGGCCGTCCGTTTCAAAATTCCGATTAGAGGAAACGATGGATTACATACGCTGGACTTCGCCGTGTGGCCTGAATTGCTACTCGTGTATTATGTATCGTGCAAAAGATGATATCGAACTGCGGGAGAAAGTATCGCGTAAAGCGGAGTTGCCGTTCGAAAAAGCGTTCTGCCCCGGATGCCGCGATTGCGAAGGTGTTGTGCCTTTTCTAAATCCCACCGGGAAATGTGTTGTTTATCGTTGTACTCGCAACCGCGGAATCGATTTCTGTTCGGAGTGTGAGGATTTCCCATGTAAGCACCTTGCCCCGGTAGCCGACAGATCGAAAAAAGCTCCTCATAACACTAAAGTATTCAATCTTTGCAGAATTCGCAAGATTGGCGTGGAGCGCTGGTTCGAGGAGGAATCGGAGCGAATTATCCGCGATTATTTCTCCAAAAAACTTAGTTTTTTTGAAGAAGAATGATACACTGGAGGCAATTTACCGATGAATAGAAAAATCCCCGTAATCGCATCAGTATTCACAGTTATATGGGTCGTTTTTTGGGCCTTGTTTGCCGGAGTCTCCGGTGCAAGTGGAGGTTTCTCTGGCATCGTGAAAAACCTGCCCAATATGGCGCCGTGGATTCTTCCCATGATGGCGCTTTTTATCGCGCGTAAATATCCGATGGCGGGAGGAATACTATTCCTCGGCTTTGCTGTGTTCAGTGCTTTGTTTTTTCACACAACAGAAAGCTTACTGACATTCGCAATTATCACCGGGCCCGCCCTGATATCCTCGATTTTATTCTTTATCGTGGCTTTGGGCAAAAACAAATCACGGCTCAGAAAGAGCTGAGATAAACGCTAAAAGTCAAACTCCGCGACTATTTGAGATAGATAGCTCTCTTCTCGAACGTGAATTCCTTAGCCCGAATTTTGACCAGATAGATTCCACTGCCAAGATCGGATTTCGGTTGCCAGACCATCTCGGTTTTGGCGCATCCGCATTCGTACGATTCGATAAGGCGACCCTGTAAATCATAGATCTCAATCGAAGCGTTGGCCGGTGCGGTTATAACACATGCCGAGTTGAACGGATTCGGTGAAATCTGAACATCGAAATCCTCGGGCAAAACATTATCGTCGATATTCAACCCGCTGAGTGGACCGCTGCGCTCACTTCCGGGGATCACTCCATCGGGGCCCGTAAAGTAAAGAGTATAGTTGACATCTTCGCAAGGGCCGTCGAGTACCAGGAAAAAAGATCCCATACCACCGGAAGGTATTTCCGCACCGGGGTCGGCATCCATCTCAACGAAGCTGTTTGGTAAGGCATAACGTAAAGTCCATCCGGCGGGACCTTCGGCTTCTATTATCTGGCATGGCATATCCACGCTGAAATGGAAATCAGTTATCTCTACCGGCGGTTCGGAATCGTTAATAACATCGATAACCATCTGAATTGGTGGTCCCATCGAAATAATCCAGGTGTTGATTGTCAAACCTAGTAACGGTGAGATACACAGAGCGGCAATTACGAGTATTCCTATTAACTTTTTCATTTCTCCTCCTTTAGTCAATCTATTTATAGTATATATCATTAGTTTCCTTAAAGCAAGAGAGTTTTTTATTCCGTGAAATTCTTTTATTAAGATTCAAATTTAATTTGAGTAAAGAAGATCTTGTCCAACGAGAAGCTTTATTTTGGAGAAAGTTAAAATAAGGTTAATAAATAATCCCTAAAAAATGTTATATCTTCATATCCTACAATAAGTTAACCCTTTTAACCCCGGTAAATATTGTTAATAGAAAATTAGCATGCTCTTTAATTCTATTTAATAGACCATGGTTTAAATATAGGCTATGGAGGTTAAAATGAACAGAAAAGTATGTTTATTCTTGCTTTTTGCATTAATCGTTTCGTCGATAGCCCAGTATGGCTCGATCAGCGGACGCATAATAGATTCCGAAACAGGCGAACCGCTTGCCGCCGCGAATATAAAACTTCGCGATACGGTGCTTGGAGCAGCTACAAATCTGGATGGCGAATACAGAATCGATAGAATCGATCCGGGGTTTTATACCATAATTGTCTCCACAGTAGGCTATTCGAAATACGAAGTTATCGAGATCGAAGTCAAAGAGGAAGAGAACACCAAACTCAATATTACGCTAAGCCCCGAAGCTATCAAGGGCAAAGAAGTGGTTGTAACCGCAAAGAGCGTTAATACTGCTACAGCTGGACTTCTCGCCAATCAGAAGCGCGCCCAGTCTATAAGCACGGGAATATCCGCTGAACAGATAGCTAAAGCCCCAGACTCTAAAGCTGCGGATATCATGAAAAGGATCACCGGTCTTTCTATCGTGGATGATAAATTCGTTTTTGTAAGAGGCCTTTCGGAAAGATATAGTAACGCTCAGCTCAACAAAGCCAATATTCCCAGTCCGGAACCGGACAAGAGAATTGTGCCGTTCGATATTTTTCCCTCGAATCTTCTAGATAATATTGTGGTTCGCAAAGCCTTTATTCCAAGTCTTCCCGGCGATTTTGCGGGCGGGTGTATTCAGCTTACTACCAAAGAATTTCCCCAATCTTTCACCGGTAAGTTTAATATCTCGTATGGTAGTAATTCAAACATGGTCAGCAATTCTGATTTTCAGACTTACGATGGCGGCTCGATCGATCGTTTGGGGTTCGATGATGGAACACGCGCTATGCCCGAAGATGTTGAGGAAGCTTCGCATAATAGCAAGATTCGCGAAGGTGGAATGTTCGGCGGAGGATTCACTCCAGAGGAAGTTGAGGAGTTCGGCGAATCTTTCAGTAACGTATGGTCACCGTATTCAATTAGTGCACCGGTTAATCAATCTTATAGCGTATCGCTGGGAAATCAATTCAACTTTTTGGACAGACCACTTGGATGGGTCAGTTCACTAACTTATAAAAATAAGTATTCCTATCGCGAGGAAGAACGTTTCTACTATATAAACGGCGCTGATGGCCTCGAAGCAAGACATCACTATCAGGATTACAGTCTTTCCAAAATGAATATAGTTTTGGGCGGGATCCTTAATGGCAGCTATCGAATCACGCCCAACGACAAGGTCAGCGTCAAAATGACCTATACACACAATACAGACGATGAAGTACGTTTCTACGGAATGTATCCAAACCGTGATCACAATTTGGATGAGGAATGTACTCGACTTAGATGGGTTGAACGCACGCTTTTCGCCACGGACATATCCGGTGAACACCAGTTCCAGAGTATCAAGACTAATCTAAAATGGCGCGGAAATCTATCTTTGGCAAAGAGAAACGAACCGGATACCCGCGAAATTCTCTATGAATCGCCTTTCGAAACAAACGAATATATTCTGGCCGATGAAAGCAATAGTGGAAGTAGATTCTTTAGCTATCTAACGGATTATAACTATGATTTCGCGGTTGATATGGAAGTCCCTTTCTTTAATTTGAAAAAACTGCCGTCCAAACTGGAGACCGGAGTCAGCCTGGCATATAAAGACAGAGAAATCGATTCTCGTCGGTTCAGGTTCAAACCGGAGGATTTCAACGAAGTGGATATTTCCGGTACTCCCGAAGAGATCTTCTCGCCGGAGAATATTGGCTCGGATGGTTTTCAGCTCGAAGAAGACACTCGTGCAACCGATAATTACAAAGCAAAACAGACTATCATGGCCGGTTATGCTATGGTGGATATGTCTATGGCTGTACTCACCAGAGTTGTGGCAGGAGTAAGAGTGGAAAACTCCATTCAGGAAGTGGAAACATACGAACTCTTTAATCCTGAAGCGGATCCCATTATCGGGAATATCGAGAAAGTAGATTTCATGCCCGCTGTTTCAATTACTCATAAAATCACCGAGGATATGAATCTTCGCGTTGGCTTTTCGCAAACCGTATCACGTCCGAGTTTCAGGGAACTATCTAAACTTGAATTCACAGATATCGGTGGTCACGCGGTGGTTGGAAACCCCGATCTGGATAGGGCAATAATTCAGAATTACGATCTCGGATGGGAATGGTATCCCGGAATCGGAGAGAACATCTCATTCGCTTTGATGTATAAGAGTTTCACCAATCCTATCGAACAAACTCTTATCAATGCTACCGAGCTGACATCATCATGGCAGAACGCTAAAAGCGCTTACAATTATGGTTTGGAGATAGAAGCTCGAAAAAACCTGGGGTTCATTAGTAAATCGATGAATCCGTTCGGCATTACCGGCAATCTAACATTGATTAAATCCGAAGTCCAATTGCAGGAAAGCGGTATGGAAACATCGAAAACACGACCCCTGCAGGGGCAATCGCCATATGTAATAAACGGTATGTTCAGCTATAAACATCCTGATTGGGGTACGGAAATCAATCTTAGCTACAACGTTTTCGGCGAACGTATAGCCGAAGTTGGAATCACCGGGACACCGGATATCTACGAAGAACCGTTTGATAAGCTCGATATAGTTTTCAATCAACCCATCGGCAATTTTATCAATGTTAAACTGAATGTAGAAAACATACTGAATCCCGAAATTGAATACACCCAAGGCGATGAAATTCAACGGCATTATAAATTAGGAACATCTTTCTCCTTAAGTGCAGGGTATTCGTTTTAAGAAATAAATATAGAAAATTACAATAAGTAAGTTATGTACAAAATGGCAAAAAAAGGAGGCCAAATGAAAGTGCTCAGGAGCTTAATGATCTTTTTAGCTCTCACCGCTTTGTTGACCGGATTAATCGGTTGTAGCGATGATGATGATGATCCAACCGGACCGGATAACAATGATGAAATCACGGTTATTAGCGGAACTATCACCGATGATATGACCCTGGAAGGCGATCAGGAATATCTCCTTCGCGGCGGCGTATTTATTGGCGATGGCCACAATGAAACCGTACTGACAATCGAGGCCGGATGTAAAATCTACGGCGAGTCTTCAACCAACGCGATGTTGGTTATATCCAAGAATTCGAAGATTATGGCCGAAGGTACCGCTTCCGATCCTATCATTATGACCAGCGATAAAGCCACTGGAAACCGTGGACGCTCCGACTGGGGTGGACTCATTATCAATGGAAATGCTCCATTGAATACAGCAGACTCCGCATGGGGCGAAGGTGGAACCGGTTACTATGGAGGTGACGATCCTCACGATAATTCCGGTATTCTCAAGTATGTGCGCGTGGAATTTGCCGGTCGCGAAATCAGCCCAGACAACGAACTAAATGGAATCGCTTTCCAGGGTGTTGGCGACGCTACCGAAGTAGATTATATTCAGGTCCACATGAACAAGGACGATGGTGTAGAGATGTTTGGTGGCACGGTTAACGTAAAACACGTTTATCTTACCGGAATCGCAGACGACAGTTTCGATTACACCGACGGTTGGACTGGAAAAGCTCAGTTCATAGTTGCTCAGCAATATGGTGACGATGCCGACCAGGGTTTCGAAATGGATAATAACGGCGAAGATAATACAGCTACTCCATATTCAAATCCGACAATTTACAACTTCACCCTGATCGGAGCACCGGATGGACCGGAGAGTGATATCGGCGTGCTTCTTCGCGAAGGCACTAAAGGCCATTATTATAATGGAATTATCATGGGATTCCACGAACACGGTCTGGATATCGATCACGATGAAACTTTCAATCACGTGACTGATGGTGATCTTGTTCTGGATAACTGCATCTTCTTCAACAACGGCGATAACTTCATGGACGATGACGATGGTTTCGACGAAGCCAATTTCGCCACTTCTACCATGAGCCACAATCTCGAGGCTACCAGTTGTCCGGTGGTAGATGCTTTTAATACCACTTCTCCCAATCTAGCTCCGCAGAATTGCGCTTTGAGCCACGATGTGGCTACACCTCCCAATGACGGTTTCTTCGATACTACCGTAGATTATATCGGTGGAATCGATCCCTCCGACGATTGGACTCAGGGGTGGACAACCCACGCCGCTAATTAATCTAAAAAGTTTAATCGGCAAGAAAAATCCCCACTATTGAGTGGGGATTTTTGTATATAAGGTATTCTACCTAAATGCGCGTATTCGAATGCCCACCGATAATTTAGGAATTCCCGCGATTATCATCTCAAGATCCTCGTACATATGGATCTCCTCGCCAAGAATATTATCGATTCGGCCGTATAATTCGTATCTGTCCGCGAAAGTGAAATTGAGCCCGGCATCGATTTTGGTGTAATCCTCCAGCTCGGTTTCTGTGGCTATATCGTTCCAATTCCAAACTTTGCGGCCGGTGGCCATATTCATTCCCACAAAACCGCCGATTTCAAGCCAGGAGTTGATTTTCTCTTCTCCGGATAGCCTTAACGAAGTGGTAAGCCCCGGATAATAAGGCAACGAAGTTTCTGTTTCGCGGTTTTCGTTATAAGTATAATTGACCGAACCTTCGAATTCGAAGTTGCGGAAGAAGTTATAGGCGATTTTGATTTCGCCACCGTAGATAGTAGCTTCGTGGATATTCTGACGAATATAAACCGCCAGTTCGGTGGTGTCGATAGTCTCGCCTGAATCGATTATAACATCGGTGTGATCGTAAACTGGGGTTATCATGTCGGTCATGGCGGTGTAATAGCCGTCGATCAGGATATTCAACCGATTGAAAGGTTGAAACTCAATTCCTCCGTTGATTCCCGTAGAATACTCCGGTTCGAGTTCGGGGTTGCCCTCGCGACGATAATCACCATGGCCATAGGATTGCTCATATAGATCCTGCACAGTGGGTGCACGGAACCCACGTCCAACAGAAAGCCGCACATTGACAGGCTCTACCGGATTATATCTCGCGGATAGTTTCGGAGTGATTACTCCTTCGATATCCTCGACCTTATCGAATCGAAGCGCTGCAAGAAGCGATAGCTTGTGGTGCGGAGTCCATTCATCCTGAAGGAAAACTCCGGTAGCGGTCTGCTCCTGCTCATCCACCGAGGTGCGACGGAAATTGCGGTAGATCCATTCTCCACCGGCCAGAAGATAGTTATCCTTCAATCCATTATAACCAACAGTTAACTGAGGTTCGGCAATTTCGTTTTTCTCGGAGTTTATCTCGCCGTTCCACTGAGTGTAATATCCGGCAAGATCGACCTCAATATCATCGCCAATCGAGTAATTCAATCCGATTTTTGGGGTGATCAACCACGATTTGTACTCCGCCCCTCTGAAATTGGAGAAAGATTGTAGATAGAACATTTGCGTTTGCAGGGTTGCCTCGCTGCAAATTTCGGCATCCACAGTGTGTAGCGAGGTGAATTTCTCATAACCGAGCTGACCGAGTCGATGAGCCGGAGCCAGCACCGAGTCGCCGTCGGTTTTCTCCCAGCTTGAGAATGTGTTATAGCTGATTTTCTCGTTTACCGGCCCGTTCAGGAGAAGCGAATAGTACTGCGATTTTCTGTCTCCGCCGCGCGCGTTAAAAAGCATCTGAGGTCTATCGTCACCGCGTTTGGTTAGGATATTGATAGTGCCACCAAGTCCCTCGCTGCCATATTGCGCCGAAGCCGCACCCTTAACTACCTCGATACGTTCCACTGCTTCCGCGGGAACGATATTGACATTTGCCCCGGTATGCCAGTGCGAGCTGACCACGCGTGCGCCGTTCATCATCACCAGGCTATAATTTGCGGGAAGTCCATCGATGGATACGATTTTGTCATAAGGCTGACCCGAACCGGTTCCGCCTTCCACGCTTACTCCGGGCGCATAATAGATAATATCGGAGATATCGCGCGGCTCGATTTGCTCTATCTGCTCGGATGGAATACTGAGCACGATTTCTGGAACATCCTTAAGGGCAATTGGTCTGCGCGTCGAAGTTACTACGACTTCTCGGCCTTCGATAGCCTTTGGCTCGAGTTGAATGGTGAGTTCAATTCCTTCCAATCCAACAACGATGTCCTTAAGAGATTTACTGCTGTAACCCTGTGAAGTTACTTTCAGGCCGTAATTCCCCGGCTCGAGTCCGTCGATTGCGAACCGTCCTTCGCTATCTGTAGCAGCGCCGAGTTTGGTACCTTTCAGCACGATATTCGCTCCGGCAATGCTATTTCCGGTTTGTTCATCCACGACAGTTCCGGTGATCGATTCCGCAAAGCAAATGTTGGCGATTAAAAACGCTAAAATACAGATAAATAATAAATTTTTCATGAATCTCCTTTCCGGTTATATTCCCAAATTAGGATTATTATCCCCAAATCGCAAGGAATTTTCCTATCGGTAATGAGAAATTTATAAAAGTTCAATATATAAAAAAACTCCCGCTCTTGTAATCGAAGCGCGGGAGTTGTGCTCGCCAGTTATCTAAGCGTGCGAATTCTATTTAAGATAAGTGATTTTGCGGCTCAGGTTACGTTCGCCGACCACGATTTTAGCCAGATACAACCCGGATTCAACATCTTCGCCGGGGAACCAGATATTCCCGTTTTCCAGGCAATCTACACGGTTACCCTGAATGTCGAAAATCTCTATCGTAGCATCTTCCGGGGCCTCGATTCTACAAGATGAATTGAACGGATTCGGGAATATGTTAACCTGTAAATCCTCCGGGCGTGAATTCTCGCAAATACCGGTATATGGAATTGTAACGTCCATATCGCTCTCGGAGAGTCCGCCACCTCCCACGAAGATCATATCGCCCATGGGACCATCGAAAGTCGCGGATTCTTCGCCGGCATCCAGCGTCTCGTTGCCATTATTATCTGAATAAGCGACAAGCCTTTTCGCGCCGGAAGGTACATCGGTTATGGTATAATCGTTGACGCCCACGCAGTATGTGTTCTCCAGGGTGGCCGTTCCTCCGGTAAACTCCGGATAGACATCGTAAAGATCGATACAAATAGTGCTTGCATCACCGGCATAGGTGATTGTTCCTGCGACATTGCCTTCTTCTTCCAGGGCAATATCCACGCCGCTTACAGAGCCGCCGCTTAAACTGAAACTCTCAGGAGTCATCCCTGCAGGTGCGCCGGTTTCCGGCATGGGAATCATTCCGGAACCCATTACCGATAAAGCGAAGTAGTTGGTGCCATCGGTAAGCGAGGAGTGATCGACGCTATAGGGCCCGGGTCCAGTAATCGTTGTAAATGGTGTGCCTAATGGATCGAACGAAGATGCTCCCTCTTCGATAACGATAACAAGGATACTTCCACTGGCACTGCCGGTGTAAGTCACGGTGCCATTAACCGTGCCACCGTAGCAGATTATCGCGGCCAGCATCAAAGTTAAAAAGATTCTAAATTTCATTTTCCCTCCTTAAATATTCATTTCAATATTTTATGAAATATAACCAATTTTACTCGAATATCTACTTGATTAATACGATTGGGGAACATTTACTCCTATCACCGTAATTAGCTTTAACCAGATAAACTCCGCTGGGGGCATAGTTTCCGCTGGAATTCTCGCCATCCCAGGATATGCGACTTCTCTGATGAATATCGAATCGGCGAACAAGTACACCATTGATATCGTAGATAGAAATTGTCCTCGCACCGGGTGCTTCGATTGTACATCGTGAGTTGAAAGGATTGGGGTATGCCTTGATTTCCCTCGTTTTGGGAAGCTCCACACGTTCATCTACGGAAATTGGATTCTCCACCAGAAGAATTTGTACTTCGGCAATTTTCTCATTTCTTAGGCCTTGCTGATTACTGAGGATAAAGCTATATATGCTGTCGTCGGGAAACACGAACAGGCTGGTATCCGCAGAAACTCCTTCCAGATAATGATAGGCATAAAAGGCCGAATCTTCGCTCCAACGTTCGGTTTGACAGGCATCGAGAATTCCGGTTGTAAGATATCCGCCATCGATTGTTTGTGCGGAAGTCAAATCCTGCGAGGTAAAAAGATTCTCACCTCGAAGCACCTCATTGTCCACCTTCCATTTGATATAAATTCCGTAGATAGAGCTATCGGTCGGCTCTGGATAACCGAAACCTTCCAATTGAGGAAGCTCTCCAGGCAAAGTGATAGTCGTGGTATATCTGCCTCCGGTTACCGCTGATGAAGTCATCTCGCTAACCGCGCTGGTTGGAGCTTCTCCGATTGGGCTAACCGCTCTGGCGTAATATGGATTATCTTCGCCACCGGAGAATCGCGCCCAACCGTCCGAAGCGCTAACGGCTATCCCTCCAAGGTAAACATAACCGGGTTCTCCTGAAGGTGAATCCGAATAAAGATGAACCACCGCACCGTCAACCGGATCGTGGTGGCTGTCTCTTACATAGACCAGAAGTGAACATGCGCCGCTATAACATTCGATTCGATTGAAAGGCGCACCATCACCCCGATAATCCCAAACAAAAGAGACATCTTTGCCACCGCCACGTTGATCGTCATAACCGGCCCAATGCGGCGCAAGGTAAGTGTGTCCGTCGTAGTCCCATCGGTTGACCTGTGAAGCCATGAAATTGTTCCACCCCAGAGAGTCATCGGAATCTAGATAAACATCGTCCCAGAATTCATTCCATACGTGGTCTTCCAGCATGTCCACACATCCGGGTGAAGGTATAAGTGCGGTTCTCGCTCCAGCCATGAATAGGTCTTGAATTTCGCCGCAGTTGCCCCCGTGATTAAAGGCTATCTGATTGGGTTGAATCGGCCTCGGCGATACCGGCGAATTAGGAACCACTCTGAAAGTCCAGTTTCCCAGAGCATTCAATGCACCGTCGTTGGAAGTAAAACTACGCATTCCGGTTAGCATTGTATCTCGTCGGCACCAGAGAAAGCGTGGTTCTTTCATGATATTGGACAGAAGCGGATATCCTCCCGCGGTATATGGATAAAATGGATCCGGATCACTCCACAGATACTCTCGCCAGAAATGTCCGTAGGTCAACTGAGCGGTTTCGGTTCCGGAGTCGCGCTTTTTGGGGGCTTCATCGGTTAATACCGGATGAACTATCCACCAATAATAGATCTCGTGAGGAATTTCCATCCAAACCGTATCCGGCGGATCGACACTCAAATCCACGCACCGATAACGCGCTGTGGTCATTATATTATCCGGCGTTGAATCCTCCACCAATTCGATATATTGAAGCGAATCGGCAACAATATAGATCCATTGGGCGTTCTCGGTAATGAGATTGCAATCGAATCGATCGTCCAAAACCGCTTCTGGAGATAGATTTGCGGCCACGAATGCCACTTCGTCCACAAGATCATCTGCGGCTGCCAGAATCTGTCCGGCGATAGAGTCGGCTCGCTCCTCGAAATAGGGCAATTGGAGTGCTAATTTCTCTCGAATCCATTGCGGCGATGCTGCAACTGCGCTCGCACATGTGGTACTCAGTTCATCGTCGGGTAGAATTGCCTCGATAGTCCCCGCAGCGGGATCAATATCCACGCGAAGTGCCTGTCCTGCTTTTAACACAACTCGAACATCGAGAGAATCGAGTATTTCCTCGAAAAAATATTGCCCATTACTCGGACGATATAGCTTTTTAGGCAGCGATGGTTCGTATTCGTTTTCCATAATTAGTGGGTGCCCAAATATCTTGTCTGTAGATCTGCGGTTTTCCGATGGGCGGATTGAATCTTGCGAAAAAACCGCAACGATGATTAAAAAGATTGCTGCTATTCTTGTCTTCACGATAAAACCTCCTTATCTTAAAATAAACTAATTGATATTTACACAAAACACAATATTAAAGTTAATTTAACCTTGAATCTTGACAAATAGCATAAATTTGCGTTTATTTATAATAAGGAGGAACAAATGAAGAAGATAATCACAATAATAATATTGGTCGTCGTTGGATTAGTAATCTACAACTACTTTTTCGAAGACAAAGCAAGAAAGAAAAAAGAAAGAGAAGCCTACGAAAGTAGCGTTTCATATAAAGGACGTCAGCTCGAAGCCAGAGAAATGTTACAACGAGCATATCAGGCCATGGAATCATTTAATGCTAAGAATTACCATTTTCCACGGAAACTTGATAGCCTGGATATTCCGTTGGAAGGAACCTATTATGAGTTAAGGTTGCTTGATGTAGATCGCGATGGCTACGAAATCCGTGCTGAAGGCGATATCGACGATGACGGCAAGATTGATTCGTGGGTAGTCGACCGCGATGGACGGCCATATAATATCGTGAACGACCTCGACCAATAAATTTATTCTGAATGAATAGCAAAAGGGAAAAAGAATGGCTTGAAAATCCCCACGTGAGGAATGCAGTTCGGTCCTTTATCCCGAAACAGGTTTATGAACGTGTAATTCGCAATCCGGATCAGCTGGATAGAGTTGGAGAACGTCGCGTGGTGACCGTTTTGTTCGTGGATATCGCCGGATTTACTCCGCTTTGCGAAGGTTTGGATGCCGAAGCTGTGATGCTGCTTTTAAACGATATGTTCAAATCGATACTTGGCGCGGTTACCAGATTTGGTGGCAGTATCGATAAATTTATGGGCGACGCGGCAATTGTGTTATTCGGTGCGCCTGTCGCCCACGAAAATGATCCACAAAGAGCTCTGGGCGCTTCTCTGGAGATAATGAGAGCTATCGAGAAATTCTCCGAGAATGTTTCGCTTGAAGTGTCTATAGGAATCAACACCGGCGAAGTCGTAGCCGGCTTGGTAGGCGACCAACAGCATCGCGAATACACAGTTATCGGCGATGCGGTTAATGTAGCCTCTCGATTGCAGGGCAAGGCCGAGCCTGGCGAAATTCTGGTGGGCGAGGAAACCTACAAATCAACACTCGACTTTTTCGAATTTGGCCCGGAGAAGCTATTACAGGTAAAAGGTAAGAATGGGAAAATACGGGCCAGGAATCTTATCTCCTCCAGAAAAGCTAAATCCACTCGATTCAATATTCCCCTGATAGGCAAAAAAAAAGCCCTTGAAAAGCTGATTTCCGGCCTGCAATCCCCGATAAGAAAACAGATTCTCGCGGGGGAAGCCGGTACAGGAAAATCGCTTGTGTTCAAAGAATTTGGCAGGTTAGCTGATAAACGAGGTTACAGAGTTATAGATATCGTCCCCTTCCCATGGGGAATTAACGTGCCGTTTCAACCAGTTCAAAATATAGTTGAAGGAATTCTTGGCGAAAAACCACTCGAAAAGCTTGTGGAACTTATTCCTAAAAAAAGAGATTTCTATCCGCTTATCTCTGCAATTCTTCCAATCGAATTTGATAATAACGATCGAACCCGATTCCTCTCGCTATCGGAGAAAAAGGCCGAGTTAATTGGGATGATTGGCGAATTGATTATCGCCGCTTATGCGAAAAAACCGCTACTCTTTTTGATAGACAATAGCCAGAATCTGGACTCATCGACTCGCGAGCTTATCGATTGGTTCGAATCGACCGGTAAAGCCATGATCTACTATTCGACTCGCCAATTGCCCGAAAAAGAGAGTCATGCGGTGATTTTAAAAAATCTCAACCGCAGACAAACAGCGCACTTAATACGCTCAAGCTGCAATGCTAGCAGGGTTGGTTCTGGTTTTGCCGATGTGATATTCAAGGAAACAGAGGGCAATCCTCAATATATCGTAGAATTGGTCAGTTTGCTTAAACAACGCAATGAGTTAATCACCAGACGCGGAATATTACAGCTAAAAGGCGGAGCATCTCTGGATTTGCCCCATTCGATCGACGGTATCTATAGAGCAAAAATCGATGCTCTTCCACCGGATGCGCGCGAGATAGTGCGCTTGGCTTCGGTAATGGGCTTGGAATTCCATGTGGAATTAATCGAGGATATCATGGGGACAAAGATAGCAAACCGTGGCATCGATGAGCTTATCGAGCTGGGCCTTGCCTTTCGGCGGGAAGACCAATTTAGAATTATTTCGGCAAATATGCTCAGAGCCGCTTATCTTTCAATCCTGCAATCGAGTTTAAAAAAGATGCACTTGCAGGCCGCGGGAGTAATATTGGCACACTTTGCTGATGATCCTATTCAATATTACGAACAACTGGCCCGCCATTTCGAGATTGGAGAAAATTTACAGAAAGCTTTTATTTATAATCTTCTTTCAGCTCAAAAACAGGAGAAGAGATACGCCAATCGCGAGGCTTTGCACTATTACAAAAAGGTAATCGAGGTGGGCGATGCGAAGGCAATCGATTGGAATGTGTGGAAAAAACTCTTCATCGCTCTGGAGTCCGCGGGAAAACTGTATTGGTATATGGGAGAGCTGAATCGAGTTGTCGAAGTCAACCAGCGTGCTTGTAAACTTGCCGAACGAATGAACAATGCGTCGCTGGAATCCGACTCTATCAATCGAATGGCGCTGGCCTATCAGGAAATGGGCGATTTCAAAACAGCAGAAAAGCTCTATGAAAGGGTTTTAGTAATTCTCTCACATATCCAGGGAGAGAGAGAGCGAGTTTTACAGGCCATGGCCAATCTGGGCACTTTACTCTCTGATTTGGGAAGGCTCGAGGATGCCCGTGAATTATACATGGACGGCCTCGAACTTCTCGATGACGATCAGAAATCGGCCGGAGCTGCAAATCTATTCGGCAATCTGGGATGGTTGGAAAGCCAGTTCGGTCATGCAGAAAAAGCCCTCAAATATTTCGAGAAGGCCAGCTTAATCGATTCAAATCTGAAAAATATTCGGGGACAGGCAATCAACTCCGTAAATATGGCACAGGTATATCGAGCCTCTGACGATAAAAAGCGCGAGATAAAATATTATGAAAACGCTCTCGAACTTTTCCAGAAAATTGGAGATCGTAGAGGAATTGCCCTTTGTCTTTCAAATCTCGGAGACACTGCTCGCGAGACTGGCGAAATCAAAAAGGCGGAGAGTTTTCATAGAAAAGCACGTAAAATGGCCAGAGAGCTTGAAGACCCATTGCGGATTGTAGATTCCGAGTTGGGATTGGCAATCGATATGAGACACAGGGGCAAGCTCGATTTGGCAATCAAAGGTGCACTCAAAGCCCTGGATATTTCTCGGAAAGTCGGTGATTGGGAAGGCGAAATCGAGGTTGGTCTGGAATTGCTCAAGATGTATATCGAAGCCAATCGAGAATCCGAATTTAGTAAACTGAAAACAGAATTGCATAGCACTATTCGTCAGAATAATCCTTCGGCTATTCAACGCCTGGAGCAATTGAATTTCAATAAATCTGAAAAGGAGTGATTATGAGAGGGAGATTTTTGATCTTTTTCTTCTTTAGCCTTACTATTTCTATATTTGCGCAGGGAACCTGGGACACGCTTGGACCTTCTCATTGCGATGTAAGGCAGGTTATTCCCGATCCAAATTCACCTGACTCTGTATATATTGTTTCAGCAGAGATGGTTACTTCGGGGAATCAACTCATGCGCTCGGTGGACCTTGGCCATACATGGGATACTCTGGGAAATTATTATGCGGCGACACTTCATCCATCAACTGCTGAAACTCTATTTGCCGCGCTGAGTATCGGTTCTTTCTCCGACGGTTTTTGGCGAAGCAACGCTTATGGCAATGTTTTCGATCACATGGCAAGCTACTGGTTCTATATGCCAAAAGGCATTAGCTACGACCAACATGAACCGGATTATGTTTTCGGTTACGGTTCGGGAATTACGCGTTCGACCAACGGTGGGGCTGATTGGGTAACAGTTTATTCTTCACCGGGAATTGTAACATATTTTATCGGTGTCGAAGTAGATCCGTATGTGGGGCATCGAGTTTATGCTATTAGCGATGGCGGTGAGCTGCTCGTTTCCACCGACCACGGAAGACATTGGGAACGGTTGTGGATGTTCCCGGAAGGCTATAATCCCAACGATATAGCTCTCAATGCCATAGACTCCAATCATATATATCTTGCCACATGGCGCGGTGTCTCTATTAGCGCCGATTGCGGATCCACATGGAATTATATAGACATACCATCCGGCCCAACTAATTGTATCTGGGTATCCCCAACATCCGCGGAAAATATCGTGGTGGGAGGACCTTATGGATTGCTAATGAGCGGCGATATGGGGCACACCTGGGAGCCTGTAGCCGACTCGCTTCGCAACGAAGTTCTTTGTTTTGCAACCGGTGTGGGCGACGGTTCCAGTGATTATTGGTACGTGGGAACATCGGAGCGCGGGGTTTTCCGCACCGAAGCTATCTATTTCACCGAAGGGCCATATATCAGGGAAATATACCCTCCGGAAAGCTCGTGGGTTTCACTTGATACGTTCCACATTTCCATTGAAGCCATCGATCCCGACGGTGTGGACTCATCGACATTAGAACTAGTGGTTGAGGGTGTAGCCTATCACATTACCGATCCCGAACTTGAGTTTTCCGATGATGAGATTCTTTTTGCCGGCGATTTTGATCTGATGGATACGATCGAAATTTCTTTAAATTCGATGAATGATATGGTGGGGAATCCATGTGCTGCATTGCCCGTGAGCTGGCGGATCTTTTTGGATAGAATATCACCGGAGATGACATATTGCTATCCCGACTCGGGCGAACAGGTTACCGATACTAATATCACCGCAAAATTCTATTTTCAGGATATAGGCTCCGGCCTCGATAGCACCGCATTCTCGGTTAGTTTCAATTCTATTATGGTAGATATCGCTTCGCTGGCCAGCATCGTGGAAGCGGACACCTATTTCGTCAATCTTCCCGCCGCAGGAGTGGGCTTATCTGACGGTGACACGGTGCATGTCGAGCTTTGCATTGGTGATTCACCGGATATCGGAGAAGCGAATCTTTCTGAGAAAAGCTGGGATTTCGTTGTTGAGATGACAGGAATCGCCGAGTCACGCGTTCCGATAAACAAGGGTTTAAGCGTCTATCCAAATCCGTTCAATTCGGCCTGTAAGATAGAAACTCCTCCGGGCTCAAAAATCGAGATTTACGATATCGAAGGGAAAAATCTATTTAGCACGGTTGGCTCCGAGGCGTTGTGGAATCCAGATTTGAGTGTTGTTTCTGGTGTTTATCTTATTCGAATCGAGAATCAGGGTAAATATGCCAGAAAAAAAGTGATTTATATCAAATAAGCACTTGATTTATCGCAAATTATTCGCCCAATGTGCAGCAAGCTTGAAAGCCTCTGCAATGCTGGAGCAATCCGCTAAGTCTTTGCCTGCAATATCGAACGCTGTGCCGTGATCCGGGCTTGTTCTTATAAATGGCAAACCTAATGTAGCATTGACTCCGTGCGCAAACCCAGCCATTTTGAGAGGGATCAACACCTGATCGTGATACATGCCGATAATCACGTCGAAGCGTTGGCGTTTTTCCGGAAGAAAAGCGGTATCCGGAACCAGTGGTCCTTCGATCGAGTAGCCATGTGCAAGGAATTTCTCCAGCGAAGCGCGGATGATTTCTTCTTCGTCACCAAATAGGCCGTTCTCGCCGCCGTGTGGATTCAATGCCAGCAAAGCGATGCGCGGAGAATCGATTCTTTCGTAGGTCGTCAGTGATTTGTGGGTAATTTCGATAGTTTCACTCAGAATATTCTCGTTAATTGCGCCTGGAACCTTGCTCAGGGCGATATGGCGGGTCATGGGTACCACACGGAAATCGCCTGCCAGAAGCATCATCACCACACGGTCGACACCGGCCAGCTCCCGCAGAATCTCAGTTTGCCCGGGATAGCAATATCCGGCCATGTTGAGTGATTCTTTTGACAACGGCGCTGCGGTTAGTGCGTGGCAATCGCCGCGCATAGCGCTATCCGCCGCGGCAATGAACGATTTATATGCAAACTCGCCACCGAATTCAGAATTCTTCCCGAACTCGACTTCGCCTTTCAGGCTTGGAAATCCCATAAAATTCACTTTTCCCGAATAGGAAGCGTAATCGAGGAAATCCCTTACCCATGGCCATTTGTCGCGAACTTGCTCTCTTTTAAAGAATTCGTGTCGGCAGAACAGATCGAACTCGATCGGGCTATTCTTTAGCTTCAAGATAGCTTTGGCAACGATCTCGGAGCCAATCCCGGCGGGATCGCCCAGACCGACTGCCAATTTGATGTTAGAACTCATTTAATAAGCACCGCTTTTCTGGTGATATATTTATTATTGAAACCCACTCTAACCAGGTAGATTCCCGAATGTAACTCGTTGATATTCAATGAGATATCATGATAGCCGGATTTTATGGCTTCACTTTTTGTTCTAATTAGCCTGCCGTTGATGTCGAAAATTTTCACATCGAGTTCGCCATCTGAAGGAAGATAGACATCCAACCCGAAAGCTCTATTGAAAGGATTGGGATAAATTCCACTTAGCTGAAAATTGTCGGGGAGATCTTTCTCGGGGATATCGTCGGAGTTAAAAACTATGCTGCAGCCTAAATAAATCCATTCGTCCACCGGTTCTGAATCCATATAAAGCAGCTCTTCATCCGGGATTATCACATAAACCCACACGCTTTCGGCCTCGCTGTTTTCTATCTCCGCAAATCCTTCGCCAGCGGAAATTTCCACTGCATCGCTTATAGACACAGAACCGTTGTCGTTCTCTTCGACCACGAATAACTCAATTTCACCCTCGTAGTCCCAGGTTATCATCGCAGTGTCCGAAGTAGAGAAATAGAGGGTTTCCGGCTCATCGGTCGGTGCTTCACTCATCGAATACATACTCAGCAATGCTCTGCTTTCAAGGTAGAATTCGGCCTCCCCCATATCATCATCTGTAGCAAGGGTAACCATGAACTCTTCGGCGTCGCTATTAGAGATTTCCAGCGAAGCCAACCCATTGGTCATTACCACATAATCCGGAGCGGAAACGCTGCCATTGTCGTTGGGATCTTCGATCGCGACTTCCAGAGTGCAATTACAATAGGTTATCGATCCATCCAGGCCAAGCATTCCTGCGAGGAGTATTCTTTCGGTGCCAAGGGGGATCCAATCGAATATTTCCAGCGCGGTAAGAAAACCACCACCGTCGGGATCGATAAACATCACCTCGCGATTGTCTGAAATAAGCATGCCACTAACTTCAATATCGATCATTTCCATGGAATCATTTATAACAGAGAAAAAAGCGATACCATCCTCGAAGTCGATAATACCTCCCGATGGTTCGATAACCGCGCTTCCCCCGGCGACAACACTCGCGCTGCCTGAGTAAGATAAATCGATTTCCCCCGGCCCGGTTCTTGCGGTAACCGCTATATCGACCCACTCGCCGGTTGGCCAGAAAAGCTCTTCTCCCAGTTCAATCATATAGAAACTGGCTCCGCCGGAGTCGCCTTCCTCAAAACTGATATCGAAGTTATCCGATGGCGCTAACATCGCCATGTCGAAAATCCCTCGATTCTCGGCATCGCAGGCATCCACAGAAAGTTCTTGTTCTTCTTGGGTGGTTATATAGAGTGCTTTCCTGCCATTGTCAAGTTGAAAAGCTATCTGCATGGATTGGTCGGCGAACCATGAATCTCCCGAGGTCGAATCGATTATAATTACAGTGCTATCTTCCTCGTAATACATGGGCAAACTCACGTATGCCGAGCAGTTAGTATCGATTTCCATGTGTATGTTCACTGCGGAGATTTCTATCTTGACTGTATCTCCGGTGAGTGCTACACTTCGAGCTTCGAAATGTAGGCGAGTTGCCCAGCTTTCCGGTACTATCTGAAGCGGTGTCCAGATAGGAGTTGCCAACGAAGGCTCTGAGCTCGGATCGATTTCAGGAACGAGAAAGATGAATTGAGTGTCGCTTTCGCTATCGATAAAATTAAACGATGCAACACCTCCGGTGAGAGTTTGCCATGTGTCCGGTATGATAGAAACGCTTTCTGTGCCGTGTAAATCGACCGCATTCAAACGGATTCTGCTGCTGGAATTTGTAAAATCAGGCTCGTTTACTGACATAGCCATAGTGATAATGCTTCGATTCCGTCCCACAACCTCGCGCATGCCGCACATGTTCATGGCGAAAAGAGTCGAGGCTTTACCTTCCGGCAAAATGATGATTTCGAAAGTATCGCTGGGGTCGTAAGTATCGCCGATTCCTTCGGCCACCAATCGTAAGGTTTCTGGCTGATCGTCTTGTACAACAAATGGAAACATGCCATAAATAATTGGCAAATCTAATTCTCTGGCGGGAATTCTATCGAACACACTCATTACTGCTGCCGAAGAATCCGGATTACTTTCGCCCACGATAGAAAGATGAATTCTGTCCATCAGATAGCCGGGCATAACATCGGGAACTACATTGCCGTGGTCATCGACCAAAGCAGCATAATAAACCGCCCAGGGGTCTCCCTCCGCGCTGAGATTTTTCGGACCAAAAATCGCCCACGAACTGGCCGTTTCGCCTGAAGGCTTAACCTGGCAGAGCATTGGTATGGAAGGTTTTATTGAGCCATAATAATCTTCCACGCCCACGGAGATATAGCCTTCGCCCCAAACACGCAACAAAGCCATCCCCATCTCCGAGTTAACCGGCACGGAACTCATTGGTGTTCCGGTAAAGATATCTTCGAGATAGAACGAGTCGATTCCCTCGCCCGGTACAAATTGAGGTGATATAAGCCCCGACCAGCTTGTATCGATCATAGAACCGAGTGGACTTCCCGGCATAACCAGAAAGATTCTCGCGCCGCCGGAGGGCATCCAATTGCTCAGCATAGAACATGTGAAAAACGTTGGATCTTCACCGATAGTGGAAAAATCCCTCGAAGTGGTTATATCTGGAGCGAAAGGGTTATTCCAGTTAAGAGCAAACGTGCTGCTGATTAAGATTACAGCAACTAAAACTACAACTTTGCATTTCATGGCAACTCCTTTTTTCAGGAAAAGAATTGATCCGCTTTTTCCTCCACCCAATTTATATAATTCCTGGCGAATGTGCTGATATCGAATCTAAGTGCGGATTGGTGCGCATTGTCAGGATCGAATTCGATTTGTTCGAATTTTTGGAGTGCTTCTAATAGCGAATCTGCGGTCTGTTCTGGGAATAGAATTCCTGTTTGATCGTCGATTACGCTCTCGGTGGCTCCGCCCGCTCCATAGGCAATAACCGGCTTTCCCGAAGCCTGCGCTTCCACGGGAACTATCCCGAAATCCTCCCGGCCCGGGAAAATCAAAGCTCGACATCCGGCCATCAACTCCAGCTTGCGGTTCTCATCAATCCGACCTACAAACTCGATATTATCTCTGGCAGCTTTTTTCAAATGCTTAATCTGTGGGCCATCACCCGCGATAATCAATCGAGCTCCCTTTCTATTGAAAGCTTCCACTGCCAGATCGATTCGTTTATAAGGAACCAGTCTCGACAGGCAGAGGAAATAATCGCCATCCGAAACAGCAACATCACGAAATTTTCCCACATTTACCGGCGGATAAATCAATCGCGATTCGCGTCGATAAAACTTCTCGATTCTTTTTTTAGTGGTGAGTGAATTGCACGCGAAATGATCCACCCTGTCGGCGGCCAGACGATCCCACATGCGAACATAATTCAAAACAATTGGATAGAAGAACTTGAAAAGTTCCCGTTTCGGTTTAAAACCAGATTTAGTGTAGCCGTGTTTGTAGTCAAAATATAGCTCCCAGGCCTGACGCATCGGTGTGTGGCAATAGCAAAGATGAAGCGTCTGGCTACGCGTGAGAACTCCTTTAGCTACAAGATAAGAACTGGAGAGCACCAGGTCGAATTCGCGTAGGTCGATTTGCTCGATCATAGTGGGATACAGCGGCATATAATACTTATACCATTTGTGCATTTTGGGGAGACGCTGCGACCATCCAACCGGCTCGATATTCCACGAGTTAAAATCCTCCGGAACCCTGTTTTTATTATAGACCAGCGTGAAAACCGGCGCTTCTGGAAACAAATTATGTATTTGACGTAGAACCTGTTCCGCGCCGCCGGACTGATTGAGAAAATCGTGAACCAATGCTATTTTCAATCTATTAAGCATAATAGTAATTTACAAAAGGCTACGGTAAATGGCAAGCGTTTTAATGGCGGTTTCCTCCCATGAAAACTCTTTTGCCCGGTTCAATCCCTTTTTCGTGAGACTCGCCGCGAGATTTTTATCCTCGAGAATTGTCAATATAGCTTCATAAATGGAATCGATATCCAGAGGATCTACAAACAAAGCGGCGTCGTCCATAACTTCGGGCATGCTGGAGATATTCGAGGTTACCACCGGAGTTCCACACGCAGCGGCTTCCAAAGGCGGCAGCCCAAAACCTTCGTACAAACTGGGATAGCAGAAAACCTCCGCCGCGGAATAAAGCGCTGGAAGATCCTCGTTTTCAACATAACCGATGAACTGGATTCTGTCACGCAGGCCTTTTTTCCTCACAAGCTCGAATATATCATCGAACAACCATCCTTTGCCGCCTGCCACTATAAGCTTAATGGTCGGAAATCTCTCCGTAATCTGCGAAAAGGCGCATATCAATCGTCGAATATTCTTGCGCGGTTCGAGTGTTCCTACAAACAGGATAAACCTCTCTGGCAAATTATATCTGGCGAGGATCTCATCGGTTTCACTCCGTGAACAGGGCGTAAATCTTTTTTCCAGGCCGTTATAAACTACCTCGATTTTGCTTGTTGTCGAAGGAAAAAGTTGGGCTAAATCTTCCGCGGTGGATCGGCTAACCGCGATAATTCTGTCCGCTCTTTTTAAACTCGGCCCGAGCATCTTCTGCGAGATCCTGTGTTTTATCGAATGCTGCTTCGGAAAAAGCTGGGCGGACAGATCGTGGACGGTTAGCACAGCAGGGGCATTCTTTTTTATCGGAAGATAAAAGTTCGGCCCATGCAAAACATCGATATTGTATTTCTCGATTAATCCGGGGATTCGCCTCTGAATAAAAAAATGAAAATTCATTGCCGGTTCGATTATAACCTGGACATTCTTCGCATCAAACCCGCATTCAAGCTCGTCTTGAGCCATTACGAAAATCTCCGTTTCCGGCAATCGAGCCAGTTCTTGCACGAGGCGCAGAGTATAGATTCCAACTCCGGTTAGCGATCTGGTCAATATCGTGCCATCGATAGCGATTCTCATTAGAAAAGTCCCCGCAGATGATTTGCGTACTCTTCGATTCTATTTCGAAAATGGAATTTCCCGGCAGTTTCTGCAGATAATTGATTCTCAAGCTCTCCGCGTTTCCATTGTTTGTACATCTTAAAAAAACCGCTGCATATTTCATCGGGGATATTCGGACGAATGTGCCCAAGATGATTACTTTCGATAATCTCGGAGCAAATTCCAGATTCGCAATTGGCATATATAGGTCTGCGTGCGGCGATATATTCAAAAAGCTTGCCCGGAATCACGCTTTTACCGCCCACGTTATTCGGAATAGTCAAAATCAATAGATTAATATCGGCGTTACGCTGAAGCTCGAGCGCTTCACGATGAGGCAACATACCTAAAGCCTCGATATTATTCGGTCTTCGGCAACTCTCCGGAGTCATGGAATCGATATAATCATTATCGACTCCCGCAAAAATCAAACGTGCATCACGGGCGAAATCGCTGCTGTATTTGCACGTTAAATCGAAAGCAATCAAGGTAAATTGAGGATTCTGCCCGGTCGAAGGAAAACTGCCGGTGTGCACGATTCGAAATTCGTTCGACATTTTATAAGTTGAATCACCCGCCACAGGACAGTCGAAACCGTTCATCACGGTAACTGCTGGAAAGCCAGCTTTCACAAGCTTGTTGGTAAAACCTTCGGAAACGGTTACCACTAAATCAGCGTTGCGCAAACGGCTTTTCGCTTTTGGAATAGAAATCTCTCGGCGCAAAGTGTGAGCCAATCCTCCCTTTCGAAAACTATAGAACATATCGCGCAAATCGGCCACAATCTTTACTTTTTGGAAATTTTCGCGTATCGATTTAATCATGCTCAACTGGCTGAAAGGCGGCACGGTTATAATCACAACATCGATATCGCGATTTCGAATAATCTCCAGCGCTTTTTTACATGCCCTATTTGACCATTCGCCCATATAATCTGTTTTAAAAACAGCTCTAAAAGCGGTTTTCAGTTTCAAGGCAGGATTTGTGTAATTAGGAGAGAATAGGTGGTTTAAATCGCCGCAATCCACTCGATGAACCTTCACATCGGGCGTTTCCGTTTGATGGTCGAGATTAATCCACGGATATTCTCCACCAGCACAGAGTACCTCGAGATCGAAATCATATTCTTGGAAATATTTTACCATGGCCATTGCTCTTCGCACCACAACACCTCCCGCAGGAGGCCAATAATAACTTATTAGAAGCACGCGCTGGCTCAAGGTCGGATTCCTTCGGAGTAATTTATTATATAGCTTAAAGTGCCGATCCTTTTTGCCAGATAAAGATATTTGGCGACTCCAATTAGTGGGATAATCTGTACCAGAGGAACTCTACCTTTCAAAGTGAATTTCACAGCGGGCCATACATGACGGACAATTCCGGGAAATGTGCCTAATATGACCTTAATACATTCCCAAAATCTGTTTTGTCCACCGCTTCGCATCATACGCAATTGGCCTTCGCCCATTCCGATACGATTTTCTTTCTTATAATTTGATTTGCGTGTAGTCCTGGTTGGATGTTCTACTACAGCATCGGGGCAATAGCCGAGTTTAAACCCTTTTTTTATCGCTCGAGCGGACCATTGAGCATCGCCGCCGGAGATAAGCTCGCTATCGAATTCGCCCACTTCCTCGAGCACTCTCCTGCTTGTGAAAAGGTTCGCGGTTGCAATCATCCCACGCTTGGTGGTTTCTTTCTGATTCATATGATACAGCGAATCGTAAAGTTCGAAAGAGTTGCGTCTGCGTGAGAATTTAAATTCTACTTTTCCACCGATAACCTCGCTTTTCCCGCGATTCAGACATTCGACTGCTGAGGAAATCCATCCACTACCAGGAATACAATCGGAGTCTGTAAAGCCGATTATTTCTCCGGTGGCAAACTTTAATGCTTTATTTCGAGCTGCATAGGAACTCTGTACTTCGCGTTCTTCGACTAATTCGACTCTATTAAAATATCTGGCAATTTCGAGAGTTTTATCTGTAGAGCCATTATCAGCTAAGATAATCTGAATTTTCTCTGCTGGATAATCCTGAGACATAAGAGCGGACAGGCAATGCGGGAGTTCGTTTTCGCCGTTAAAAACGGGCACAATTATACTGACCGATTCCTGTTTTGTCCTATTCAGCATTCATGTTCCCAACTCTAAATCGGGCAATCTGGCGGCCTCATAGATTCTCGCCGTCGAAGTGTTAATATCCGGAGATTTCAGATTCATAGCGCCAGATACTACATCGTAGGTGTTTTCGATTTGAGCCCAAACCCAGTTATTCATGGATGTTTCCCAATCCTTATAACGAGTTCTGAAAGTATAAATGGCATAGGCGCATTCGAATCCCGGTGGGTTATAGGGAAAGCCAAATCGACTCTCATTGATATTGTCCAGATACTCGGGCGAATTAATATACATAAGGGCGTTATTAACTCGATGTTTTTTCCAGATATAATGATTGGGGAAATGTCGCGCCAGAATAGCCAGGGCATATAGATTAAAAGCGTGATATCCAATTTCCCTGTCTTTTTCGAAAAAACGTTGGTCGGAGTTCATCGAAACGCTCCGCTTGACTGCCTTTAAAAACCCTCTAAAATTACCGAAAATCACCGGAAAGGGAATTCCGTGAACGATTCTACCGTTGGAATGAATTCCCGCAAATCGAGGGAAGCTATTCATAAATGTCTTGATCTTTTTCGCCACTTTCTTGTCGAATTCAATCAACTCCGAAGCACTGGCCGCGAACCATATCTGATGATTAAGAGTTATATCGAATTCCCCGATCGAACCGTCCACATGAAGAATGCGCCACAGGCCTTTCTTAAAATCGAATTCGTGTTGATAGAAAACGTTAATGGCTTCTTCGGCGTAAGTAGAGTTCTTAAGACTTCGAGAAGCTTCCGCCAGAGCCTCAAAAACCCACGCCTGACCGATAAGACCATTGGAGAAATCTTTCTCTGGATTATTTCTACAGAAAAATGCGCCATATTCAGGACGTTGCTCGTCTGCGATAAGATAATCTCCAGCTTTTTTAACCGCTTCGAGGTATTTTTCTTCACCAGTGATTTTATGTGTTTTTGAAAAAGTTATCAGCCAATGAGCAGTATTTCTTACAGGGGTTTCCGGATCGCTATATGGGCCATTGTGTCCCGCAGGCATCGAGCCATCGGGATTTTGCATTTTCAGGCCACTCTCAGCGGATCTTACTATTAATTCATACAGTCTCATCGTTCCAGTTTTTGTGAATAATCGGGCATTTCGATATCATTAAATATTAATCCGAAACAGGTTGGAATTCTACCTAAATTTGCCCATATCTCGCAAATCCAGGCAACAAAGAAAACAGATTTGAATTTTGCTATAAATTCCGGGTTTTCGGTGTCGGCCAATTTTGTCTTGATAAATCCTGGATTGGGAGGAAAAAATCCACGAAGGATCTTTTTAAGGATTTTTCCATTACTCCAACCGCGACATTTCCAGATTAGAGGTTGAGTTCTGCCCACTCGCCTTGATTTCTTAATCAATGCTCTTAACCCGCGGGCATAATAATAGATTATTGCGCCCGGAGAATATCCCAGCTTGAAACCATCCACGACAACTCGTGCGCTCCATAAAACATCAATTCCAGAACGGAGATTCTCCGGGAAAAGCCCTGTTTTACAAAAAACTTCACGCCGAATAAAAAGATTGCATCCTTTGGCAATATTCCTCTCTTTGATACTTTTCTCCATCTGAATATTGCTAATTGAATCGTAAATACTTGCTGCGGAAATTCCGTTATCAAAATAGAAAATGGTTTCCCCACCAATAATATCCGCATTTTGCTCGATCAAATCAGTCACTCCGTTTGTCATCCAATCGGGGGTAGCGATATGGCAATCCAGCATGACGATTATCTCTCCCGAAGACTCCATAATTCCAATGTTTCTCGCCATATAGGGATTTTTCGCACGGGTTTCACGAAGCAATTTCACCCTGTGGCGTTTGGCAACTTCGGGGGTTTCGTCGGTAGAACCATTATCTACAACGATAATTTCGAATCTATCGCGCGGATAACTCTGTTGCTCCAGCGATTGAAGGCAACGTTCGAGTCTTTTCGCCGAATTCAAAACCGGAATTATTACCGAGACATATTTTTTGGGATTTTCTCTCATTATTTAGAATTATTTTCCTTCTTAAAAATATATTTAATACCGGCGATTTCTTCTTTGGAGAAAAATCCGCTTACAAATAATATAACAGGATAGAGTATAATCAGTCCGCTTTTTATAAGAACCATTATCCCGAAGCTGTAATCGGGCAGGAATAATGAAATCGTGAACAACGCTCCGGTTATTGCAAAAAGTTCGATTATACGCCCATACTCATAATCGATTGGATAAACTCGTTTAGAGATAAACCATGTAAACACGAACATGAACACGAACGATATCAAAGTTGCCCATGCTGCGCCCATCATGCCCCAGCGGGGGATAAACAGGAGATTGAATCCCACGTTGATAATCGCTGCGCCAACTGTAGCAATAGGCAAAAATCTGGTCTTTTTGGTGAAGAAAATTTGATTGACCACCATATAATACAATCCCTGAAAAACATAGGTGAAAACAATAATGGGAATTACTCTGTGCGAATCGAAAAATTTTGGCGTTGCCATTATCACAATAATTTCTCTGGCAAAAATTGAGACTCCTAAGCCAAGTAGCAGTATGAAAGCAATATAAAAAGTGGTAATGCGCCTGAAAATACCTTTAGCGATATCGGGCCTCTCTTTGGCTGTGGAAATAAAAAATGGCATCCAGGCAAAGTTGATGGAAGTAACGATTATCGACAGTATCATTCCAAATTTGTATCCAAGAGAATATAATCCTACTTCTTCAAGCGAAGTGAAATGGGTTAAAAAAATCCTGTCCACGAAAGTGAGTATCCATCCAGCTAAAGCGTGTGGTACCAGGGGTAATCCGAATGAGAGAGATTCTTTTAATTTGGAAGAATCTAACGAGAAACGAAAATCATTTCTGAGAAGGAAACACGAAATGATAAAGAATATCACAGTGGCAATAAAATTTCCCTTTATACTTCCCAGCGCGCCCTGCTTTTTCACTACAACGAAATAGATAATAAATCCGAGAGAAACAAGGAATTGTGTTACGCTGAGAAAACTATATGAAAAAGATTTTTCCCTTACCTGGAGAAGCCGCTGAGGAAAAGGAAAAAGTAGTTTGAAAAAAGCTGTCCAGATAATAATAAACAAGTATGGATAGAAAGGGATTTTATGGAAAATTTGTGAGATGACCGGTTTTCCCAGAATATTCAATATTATAGTAACCACCAGACTGAATCCCAGAACATAGCCGATAATAGTCCCCATATAGGATTGAAACTTGCGTTTGTCTTTGTAATAGTCGTAATAAAAACGTTGTAGTGAGCCGATTTGACCGGAGAGATAGATAATGGTAAGAATAGCCAATGTGACATTAGCAATTTCCAGAATTCCATAATCTTCGGGAGTGAGAAATCGAGTATATACGGGAATAAGGAAAAAACCGATAGCTTTTGGCAAAATCTTGCCCAGGCTAAATCCAATTGAGTTTTTACTCAGTCGTTTTATCTCATCTGCAAGCATAAGCGAATTAATTTTATCGACTCACGTTTCTGTAATTTCTTGTATTTCGTTCAGTATAGATTTCGGACTCTGGTTTTTATATCTTATAGCTCTATCATCGATAAAGACATCATAAGGAGGCTTGCCGGTAATCAATTTGTGATATTTTACACCGGCTTTTCTAAGCTGGTTTTTTGTTAATTCTTCGTAATCGATTCCAGAACCTGAACCTCTGCCCGTAAATATAAATATTTGGTTTCCTCGGGAGTATAATTCATTTATAAAATTAACCATCTCATCTATAGGTACAGATTTTTCATATTCCATGCCCTCCGTCTTGAAAAGAGTGTTATCCAAATCTACACATATCAACATTTTTATCCTTTCAATTTCTTTATTGATGGATACTCACATTCAAGAATTTTTTTGTCCGGAGAACCAATAGAATTTAGTCCCTGATCTATATATCGAATGATTTTTTCCACTCCGGCGGGTTCAAGCGAAGCGGCATGATCGGTACCTTTCATAGCCCTGGAAAGAGTGACATGTCTTTCAATAACTCCAACACGATAACAACACACAGCTAGTATATCTGGGATCAAGCCCACGTGGTGTCCACTCAGGCCATATTCTTGGATCCTTTTCCCAAAGATATCTCTATATGTGTTAATTACAGCCAGGTTAACATCAGATTCTTTATTTGGATAACAACTGGTACACTGGAGAAGCCATTTAACATTATTGTCGAAAATATCGACTGCGGTTTCTATATCCTCAATTGTACTCATTCCCGATGAGATTATCACATCGAGCCCGCTTTGTGAAGCCGCTTCGAGAAGTGGTATATCGCTGACTCTCTGAGAGGCTATTTTTAGTTTTTTCACACCAATTTCTATAAGAAAATCCAGTGAGTTATTATCGGTAAAACTGCTGAAGAAATCGAGCCCTTTATTTTCGACATAGGCTTTCAATTCGATAAATTCATCTTTCGATAACTCTAAAGCTTTGCGATGTTCATAATATGTTTCACCGAAACTGTTTGGATTTAGATAGGGCATATTTTTCTGTTCTTCACTTAGGCAAATATCAATATCTCTTTTAGCTGTTTTAATGGCCGAAATTGGAAATTGGCTGAAAACATCCACCATTTTTTTTGCAATATTTATATCTCCTTGATGGTTTTGGCCGATTTCCGCAATGAAGTAAAACTCTGGATTTTGATTTCTATTAGATGTCATTTTTCCCCTCGATAATCTGCTTAGTTTTAATGTAATCTTGTTCATTATGGATTTCATCGCCGTCAGCGATAACGCTTCCACAATAAACGTCGATAAAATGGTCTTTAAGATAATCGGTTCTCACAACGATTATTCCATTCTCCATACCGACGGAATTATATGATCTAACTACGTTGAGATTCTTGGACAAAGCCAGATTAATCGCTTTATTAATACTGGATGAATCTATCATTGGACAATTGGGCATAATAAAGACGAGATATTCGAATTCCCTGTCCAGAGAATAGTAAATCCACATTATTGTTTCCTGTAGAGGTACATTGTCTCTGGAGATATTGACAGACCTTTCAATAAATACTGCATCGTATGTAGAAGGATCAAAATTGGGTTTAAGATCCGCTGCAATAACCAAATGGTCGATATTCGATTCGGATAGAGTTCTTACCGCCCTTTCGAATATCGAAACATCTTCGATTTTCAGGAAATTCTTGTTTTTAAGCCTCTTAGATCCCTTTCGGGCGCAAATAATTCCAAGTACTTTTTCTCTGGTGTTTTTCATAATACAAATTTACCCAATTTTCTTGATACGAATTAACATATTCTCTCTAGTAAAAATCTCATTACTGTTTCGGTTGCTTTTCCATCGAAACCATCGAAATATTTTTCGATATATTTCTCGCGGTTTTTCGCTAGATGCGAATCGTCGCGGAGGAGTCCTTCGATAGTATTCTTCAAATTTTCTTTTTTATAAACACCAAGTGCTACTCCCTCATCCACATAATCCATACGGTCGGACTTACCACTAAGATTCAATATCAAAAGCGGTTTACCCAGGAGTACTGCTTCTGTTCCTGTTGTAGAGAACTTGGTTATCATCAGATCGCAAACTGCAATAAACCCATAGGCATCGGAATCCTTTGGGGCGATAACATACTCGATTTCGCTACCATTCAGTTTTTCCCTGATCAATCTATCGCAATTTTCGCCTTCATTCGGGTGCTGTTTTATTAGAAGAACTCCGTTTTCAATCTTCTTCACCGCCGAAATTATCGCCTTAAGATTGGCTATGTTCTCTTGTAAAGACAATCCGTGGGTTTGCGAAGTCCACAAAATAATCTTCGATTTTTTATCAAGATTATATCTCTTGAGAAAATCTTCTCTACTATAGATATTCCGGGCATCTTTTAAAAAATCGTATCTCGGTGCACCGGTTATTTCCACTTTTTCACCAGGATAATTGCATTCATCGACTAAAATATGTTTAAAATGTGGGCCATACACAAGGGTTTTATCCGGTATTGGACAATAAGGCGATTGTATTGAGCCTTGCCGGGAAATCTCTTCGGGAGTATAATAATATCCCGGATGAGTTGGGTAGATATTACCGTGCTGCAGAGCTATACAAGGTATCCCTTCTGTCAATGGTGCAATAACCGAATAGCTCTTTCTTACCGGGCCGTATTCATACTCAGATAAAAACATGTTTGGATTTTCGGCTTCAATCATGTTTTGGCATAGTGCGCAAACCTTCACTTCACGAGGTAAAAGGTCGAGGAAATAATCCTGGAGAAGACACATTACTGTCGAATGAAGATCCTTTTTATGATAATTGCAAAGGGATCTTAGCTTCTTATCCGAACGAATCTGTTTCCAGGCAAGAGCGAATTGTTTTTGAGCAGATCTTTCTGTTCGCCATATATCGATATTCCAGTATCTGTTGAGTGGTATCTGGTGGATATATTCGATAGAGCTGCGCCGTTTGACTTCGCGATAGTTCTCAATTGGAAGAAAACCGGAGAGATAATAAATTCCCACCAGCGAGAAATTCTCCTCTAACTTGTCGATTATAGGTGAAAAAACAAAATCACCAGGTTTGGTTTCGCCAGATTTGCCATGTGGAACATTACGCAGCTTTTTACGTGTCGAGAAAATAACCAGCTTCGAGTTTTTGGATTTATACTGGAAATTGCTTTTCCCGCTCAATTTGCGATACAAATCCCGGTTGAAAACATCGTAAAATAATCTGGTTAATGGACGGGTTTTTCTTTTAAATCTCTTGAAAAATCTCGAAGGCTCGAATCTCGATTCTCTGCGTACTCCTTCGATTACTGCAATCAGATTCATACAGAACTGGAAATTGAGGTTCCACCAGTAAGATATATTCCGGTAAGTACTCAACTCTACAAGACTCTTGCCGCAATCTAGTTTAGTGTGAATAATTTGCCGTATGAAATCGTGCTTATCCTTCATTCTTTTTCATGATTCCCTTCAGGCTTTTAGCATCGGCCAGATATAATAATACCGCAGTCATTGCTAATTGAAGAACAATTCTGGAGAAAAGCGGTTTTAAGAACCATCCAGCGCCCATGCCAATAAAAATCGCTCCAAGTATTGCAGTGAGTCTTGGCCACGGATATTTCACCGGCATAAAAGTGTTGCCGATTCGATAATTCAAATAAGCCACCATTACATATGAAGCCAGAGTTGCCCATCCAGCACCCATAAATCCATACTCCGGGATGAGAATGATATTGAGTAAAATGTTCACTATTGCAGCTACACTGGTGATTGCCGGAATATAGATAGTGCGGTCGCGAGTTTCCATGCCTGCACCAAAGATCAAAGCCATAGCTTCGAAAACCACCGCAGCTGTAACCGGTATTAGCACTGGACGTGATGATAAAAAGTCCTTTCCCACGAAGATCTGGAATATTTCCGGAGAAAAAGTAACCAGACCGATAGTGGCAAAACCGAGTCCGGCGATAAGAACAAGAAGCACTTTGGGATAAGTGCGCGCCGCAGTCTTATTATCGACGGATAACTCGAACATATACGGCCCCCATGCGAATCGGAACGCGGTGTACATGAGCATCACCGCCCCGGCGATTTTATATCCCACCGAATAGATTCCCGCTTCGCTGAAACCCGCCATCAACCTGAGTAACATTCTATCTGCCAGAGTTAACACCAGTGAGGCCATGGATGATGCCATCACCGGAAATCCCCATAGCAGCATTGTGGTAATGATATTTCCCGGGACCGGCCAGGTGATATATGCACCCACGCTCCATAGAAGCGGCCCAAGAATTAACACATCGGCGGCGATTCCCGCAAGAAGAATTCCGCTGACTCCCAGATTCATTTTCCATACAAGGGCGTAGTTTCCCAGAACGATTAATATCACTTTTGTGAGATTACAAATCACATAATTCACCGGCTTTTTATTCATGCGGAAAACGAGAAGAGTAATCAGGATAATGGTTTCCAGTCCGGCGTTAATTGCGGCCAGACAAACCAGCTGGCTTTGAGAACTCGATCCAGTGAAAAGCTCTGCAAGGGGGTTCTGAAGGATATAGGTTAATTCTACAAGAACCGCAGCGCTGAAAATGACCCATATCAAAGCTCCGGTGAAATACTGCTTACGCTTCTCCTCTTTGGTTTCCATAACATAATAGCGGAACAGCGCCATATTGGTTCCAGTCATGGAAAATACCATCAAAACAGTTGTATATAAAACTACCAGCTGAAAAACACCGTATTGTTCAGGTATCAGAGTGCGAGTATATAAAGGTATGAGAACAAAGGCTATCGCTTTGGTGAGAACATCACCGGCTCCATACAAAATGGTATCTTTGATAAGCCTTCTTTTGACGGACATATTAAACTACCTTGGATTCAAGCAAATCGTGCAGATGAATAATTCCCACTAAGATTCCATCATCGATAACCGGCAAAGCGGTAATTTTGTTGGTTTCCATTATACGCATGGCCTCTTCGACCATCTCATGAGGCCCCACACTTTTCGGATTCTGGGTAGCTTCCTGAATAATGGGAAGATTCGCGATATCTTCGTGGGCGTGTTTTTGCAGAGTCCGTCGCAAATCGCCATCGGAGAGAATAGCAAGACATTTTCTGCCTTCGACTACAAGCACATGTCCCAGTCTTTGAGCACTCATCTCCACGATTCCCTCCAGCAGGTTGGCATCTCTGCCCACTTTAGGTATATTATCTTCCGAATGCATAACTTCACTAACTCTACGGAGCAAATTTCCGATATTGCCCGCTGGATGTACCGCCGCGAAATCCTCCAGAGTGAATCCCTTTTTCACCATAAGAGCTACGGCCAGAGCGTCGCCCACCGCCATTGTCGCGGTTGTCGAAGTTGTGGGAACCAATCCTATCGGTTCGGCTTCTTCGGTGACTCGAATATCCAAAACAACGTCGGCTTTTTGGGCAAGGATAGAGTCGTTTCCCGCAGTAATAGCGATAATTTTCACTCCCATGCGCATCAGAAATGGAATTAACCGGAGAATCTCTTCGGTATTGCCGCTTTTGGAAATCATTATTGCACAATCGTGTTCGGTAACAGTCCCCAGATCGCCGTGTAAAGCCTCACCCGCGTGGATAAAAAAGCTGGAAGAGCCTGTTGAAGTTAAAGTCGCAGCGATTTTTCTTCCAATAATGCCGCTTTTGCCAAGTCCAACCACGATTAATCTTCCGCGACAGCTCAAACATAAATCCACGGCCTGCCATAGCGGTTCTTCGATATGTCCGATAAGCGAAGTAATCGAGTTGGCTTCGGCTTTGAGTAATTCTGTGACTGCGTCTTTGTGCATATTAAAACTCCAGATCGAGTAATTTGGGATAAACAGGCATCCTGCGTTTGAATTCTGTCGATAGATATTTGTGCAAAATTAAATCCACCAGTTTCTCCGGGAAATTTTCAATCAGCTTTTCGCGTGGTTTGTTTAAATCGAAATGGTGGTGAATAATTTGGTCGGCCATTTCGTAGGTGATTCCCAGTTCGTCCTCATCGGTTTGGCCCGGCCACAGATCTGCAGAAGGCGTTTTTTCAACAATCCAGTTTGGTAGGCCGATTATTCTGGCTAACTCACGTTCCTGAGTTTTGAGTAAATCGCCAATCGGCGTGAAAGCGCAGGCCATGTCGCCCCAAAGGGTTGAATAGCCGAGAATTCTCTCGGTACGATTGCCGGTTCCGGCCACCAATTTGCCCCTTTGCGAAGATATATCGTAAAGATAGATCATTCGAATTCTGGCCAGAATATTTCCTCTTCTGACACAATCCATCTCGCCGCGGGCTTCGATAATCTTATCTGCGGGAGCGCTTATATCGTAAACTTCCAGATTGCAATTTAAAAAATCAGCGATTGCACGAGCATCATCGAGAGATTTCGACGAACTCATTCGATAAACCAGCGATATCAGATCCACTTTATCCGTGCCCAGAGTATCGACACAGAGTTTGGCGGTAACGCTGGAATCGAGTCCGCCGGAGAGGCCGATAACAACGCCGTTCGAATTGCATCTCTCGATATAATCGATTATGAAACTATCGATTATTGTTTTTGCTTCTTTTATATTCATCTTTTGCTTTCTTCATAGCTTCGACCGATTCCTTTATTTCCTCAATTGTATGGATCTCGCCGGTGTTCATCCCGGGGCAATTCTTAGCGATTACATTCCAATTCCATTCGCTGAAAACGACATCCGGCCAGAAAGGAAAGGTCCTGCATTGCACCGGTCTGGCATCGTATATTCGACATCCCTTTTCCGGTTCGTAGAATATACAATCGCCGTTCGGGAAACTTTTTAAAATCCAACGATTATTCAAACGTTCCGCGTATCTGGATAAAAACTCCCCGCGCGACATATCCAGCTTTTCCGTCAACCTGGGGATATCATCCCGATAAAGCCAGACTACGCCTTCTTTGATTCTGCAACAATAACCGCAGTTTTTGCAGGTGAATTTCAAACCGTTGTTATACCATAACATAATACTTAAGCTACTTTAAAATTGATATATTTGCAATAGCATAAAATGTTCCTATTTGGATAAAATTCTTGTAAAACCATGAAATATTGCTAATTTATGTCCCTATGAAAGTTTTTAATTTAACTAGCGGATCTTCGGGTAATTCTACTTATGTCGAAACTGGCGGATCCAAAATACTTGTCGATTGCGGAATTTCGGCTCACCGTGCTGCCTCGCAACTAAGAAGCATCGAAGTCGATCCGGACAGCATAGACAGCATTTTACTCACTCATGAACATATAGACCATTCGCGCGGAATTTTCACTTTCGCACGCAGGCATAATGTGCCTCTTTATGTGAATTTCTCCACTTTATCCGCGGTTAAAGGCAATATGAAAAAAGTGGATATACACTATTTTAAAACCGGATGTCGATTTACTCTGGGAGACCTCGATATATTGCCATTTCACACTTATCACGATGCCGCAGATCCGGTGGGATTTCGCTTTTTCAATGATGAAGGCGATATTGTTATCGCCACGGATACCGGCAAGTATAGCGACTCATTAGTCGAAAATATCAGCGGTTCGAAAATATTGATGTTGGAGTTCAACCACGATATCGATATGCTGGTTAATGGACCTTATCCTCAATATATAAAAGAGCGAATATTGGGGGATAAAGGTCATTTGTCCAACGATATGGCTGTCGAATTGGTCGAGAAACTGGATTCCAACACAATCGAAGCGTTGTTATTAGGCCATTTATCCCGAACAAACAACTTGCCGGAGCTTGCTTTGAAAGCTGCCGGCAAAGTCGTCTCAAGATTACATGCAAAAGGTGAGATAATTATCACCGATCAATACGAAATCAACGGAATTTCTATTCCGTAGTGTCCTCTTCATCGCCGAATTCTTCATCCTCATCGTTGCTCTCGATTTGTTCGCCTTCATCGGGCTCATCTAATTGTTCTTCCAGACCCAGATCCGGGGTTTCGATTCCCTGATCGGTTTCGTCGTCGGGTTCTACAACTTTAGCTATTCCCGAAACATGGTGATCCTTGTTTAGACGGATGATTCTCACGCCCTGAGTGGATCTTCCGATAGCTCTAATGCTGGAGACCTTGGTTCTCAATAGAATTCCAGCTGAAGTGATGACGATTATCTCGTTATCTTCACAAAGTTCGAGTACGCCGACAACTTCGCCGGTGCGTTTGGTAACTTTATGCCCGATAATTCCAACTCCTCCGCGATGCTGAACTCTAAATTCCTCAGGGTCGGTGCGTTTGCCGTAACCATGCTCGGTTATAGTGAGTATAGATTCCTCCAGTCGAAGGATAAGCATGCCGATAACCTGATCTTTGTCGCGCAGGTTAATACCGTTAACTCCCTGAGTGTTTCGTCCGGTTGGTCTAACTTCTTCGATATCGAATCTAATACTCATTCCTTTGCGAGTTACCAACAGAACATTTCGTTCCGGAGAATCCACTATACTGGCGGCAATCAGCCAATCGCCATCGATAATATTGATCCCGATTACTCCGTATTTGCGTGCGTTGACATATTCTGAAAGCTTTGTACGCTTAACTTTGCCGCTTGCGGTCGCAAATAGGATATCCTTGTTCTCTTCGAATTCACGAATTCGGCAGCAGCTGGCAATTCTATCTCCGGAATCGATAGCCAGCAGATTAGCGATTGCCATACCTCGTGCGGTTCTTGAATATTCAGGAATCTCATAAACTTTGAGAGAATATGCTTTTCCGCCGGTGGTGAACACCAGAATTATATCGTGATTTGTTGCGGTAAACAGGCTTTCTACGAAATCCTCGTCGCGGGTTGACATAGCAGTAATACCTTTACCTCCGCGGTGTTGACTACGATAAGTGGACATAGGTGTACGTTTTATATAACCGCGATGAGTAATGCTTACCACCACTTCTTCATCCACTATAAAATCTTCAGCACACATCTCTTCGTAATTCGGGACTATCTGAGTTCTACGTTCGTCGCCGTATTTTTCGATAATCTCATTCAAGTCCTGTTTGACAAGGGCCATAACTTCCTTGTCATTGGCCAGAATCTTCTCCAAGCTCTCAATTAGTTTCAATGTATCTTTCAAGTCGGATATTATCTTGTCTCTCTCCAGACCTGTCAACTTGGCCAGGCGCATATCCAGAATAGCTTTGGCCTGCATTTCAGTCAAGTCGAATTTCTTCTGGAGGTTTTCCGAGGCAATGGCTGTTGTTCTGGATTCCCTGATTGTAGCGATAACCGCATCGAGGTTGTCCAAAGCAATTTTAAGGCCTTCCAGAATATGTGCTTTCTCTTTGGCTTTTTCCAGATCGTAAATAGTCCTGCGGACAATTACCTGTCTGCGATGTTCGACATATGCTTGAAGAATCTGCTTGAGATTCATCTCTTTTGGTTCACCGCCATTGAGTGCGAGCATGATTATGCCGAAATTCTCTTCCAATCTGGTGAGTTTGAATAGTTTATTCAGGCAGATTTGCGCATTTTCACCGCGTTTAAGCTCAATATAAATCCTCATTCCGTCACGATCCGATTCGTCTCGCAAATCTGAGATAGAAGTTACTCTCTTATCGCGTACCAATTTAGCGATCTGTTCTATCAGCGAAGATTTATTTACTTGATATGGAATCTGGTTGACAATTATAGCCTCTTTGCCGGATTTGCCAGCCGGTTCGATAAACGCTCTGGCTCGCATAGTTACGCTTCCGCGTCCAGTTCTGAATGCGCTTTCGATTCCCGATGTGCCCATAATCAGGCCGCCAGTGGGAAAATCGGGGCCCTTTACGTATTTCATTAACTCATCGATAGTTGCATCGGGATTGTCGATAAGGCAAATGAGTCCCTGACATACTTCAGTTAGATTATGCGGTGGAATATTAGTGGCCATTCCAACCGCGATACCCGCACTTCCATTGACCAGAAGATTAGGAAATCTTGAAGGTAAAACTGCGGGTTCGGTAAGCGAGTTATCATAATTTGGGACGAAATCCACGGTATTCTTGTCGATATCCTGCAGTAACTCCTCGGATAGCTGTTGCATGCGAGCTTCGGTGTACCTCATGGCAGCCGGTAAATCGCCATCGATAGAGCCAAAATTTCCCTGGCCATTTACCAGTAAATAGCGCATGCGAAAATTTTGGGCCATTCTTACGATAGTATCGTAAATCGAAGTATCCGTATGCGGGTGATATTTACCCATAACATCGCCCACAACGCGCGCGGATTTAACATAGGGTCGGTTGTGCAGAATTCCCATGTCATACATAGCGTAAAGACATCTGCGTTGAACAGGTTTCAATCCGTCACAAACATCGGGAAGAGCTCTGCTAACGATAGTGCTCATGGCATAATCGATATAGCTTCGTTTCATTTCTTCTTCTATATCGATCGGGATAACGGTGCCAAAATTGGTTTTATCCATTTTATCCTCTCGTAGATCTATTTAAAATACATTTATTATATATGAAAGATAATTTTATATAGTTGTAAAAATATATGCCTTTTTGGCTTTTATGTCAAACCTTATTTGAGTTTAAAGGGGAATCTATTTCTACGCTCAGAGTCGATTTATATTTACAATTATTGACTAAAGAGATATGGTTTATTGAGAGAAATTTCAGTTTGTAGTTGACTTTTTATCAGTGTGATTTTACATTCACAATATCATGAAACGAATATGGGCCCCCTGGCGAATGAAATATATCGAGAGCGATTCTGAAAACGAAGGATGTTTTTTCTGTGATGCTCTGGTTTCCGATAAGGACCGCGATAATCTGGTGCTTTATCGGGGCGAGAGGACTTTTTTGATAATGAATCGCTATCCTTATACTAACGCACATTTGATGGCTGTTCCTAATCGTCATGTCGGCGAGATCACAGAGTTGAAAATCGAGGAAATCTCCGAGATGATGAATCTGGTTCAAGAGTCGGTTCGCGTTTTGAAAAAAGCTGTTAAACCTCACGGTTTCAATGTGGGGATGAATCTGGGTAGAGTGGCCGGCGCCGGAGTTGTCGATCATGTGCATTTGCATATAGTGCCTCGATGGGGTGGCGATGTCAATTTTATGCCGGTTCTTGGAGAAACAAAGGTCATAAGTGAACATATAATGGACACTTACGACCGATTGAAACCCTATTTTTTAAGATGAGAAAAATTCTCTCGGTGATTAGCATCGTTCTTTTAGGGCCATTAACCGTATTACTCACAATAATCGTTATTCCAATTGCGCTGATTCCATTTATTTTCGGCAGGAACGCTGGATGGCGTTTCTCGCAATTTCTCTATTCACTCTGGTCGAAATTGTTTTTATGGTGCACGCTTTCCAGAGTTAGGATACACGGCAAAGAGAATATTCCTAAAAACGGTAATTATGTCATATTTCCCAATCATTCCAGCTTCTTCGATATTCCAGTATTAACCGGATTTGTGGCTCCAAATGCAGCCTATGTTGCACGTAAGAACCTTATCAGCTGGGGGACTATCGGAATATGGATACTTCTGGCCGGTGGAGTTTTGATCGAACAAAAAAGATCGAGAAAAGAGCTCATTTTATTCAAGAGAATTATAGAAAGGGTTGAACGTGGTCTGCCGATTATTATATTTCCAGAAGGAACACGTTGTAAGAATAATAAACTGGGAAGGTTGAAAAAGACTACCCTGAGGATTCCCCAACGTGCAGGAGCTTCGATTGTGCCGGTTCGTTTAGAAGGAACAACCGAGCTGCTCCCGCGCGGATCTTCATGGCCCAGGCCTGCGGATATCGAAGTATTTATCGGTAAGCCCATCGAATGGAAAAGGATGAAAGATAATTCGGATTCGGTTTTAACCGATCTGGAGAATTTTTATAGAGAATCGAAGTTTTATGTCAAGCACAATAGCAGAGAAAATTCTGGCTAAAAAAGCCGGATTAAATGAAGTGGAATCCGGCCAGATCGTTACGGTCGAGCCGGATGTGGTTTTATCACACGACAACAGCGCGGCTATTATCGGCCATTTCAAAAAGCTGGAAGTCGATAGAGTAGCCATTCCGGAGAGGATGGCAATTATTCTGGATCATGTGGTGCCGGCGGCCAAAGAAAGCGATGCTATCAATCATCAAATTATCCGCAATTTCGTTAGAGAACAGAGAATTCCAAATTTCTTCGATGTTGGACGTGGAATCTGTCATCAGGTTCTACCGGAGGAAGGCCTATATGGTCCGGGATCGCTGGTTCTTGGTGCGGATAGCCATACAACCACACATGGTGCTTTTGGCGCATTTGCCGCAGGAATAGGACGTAGCGAAGTGGCTGTTTTGTGGGCTACCGGAAAGCTTTGGTTGAAGGTTCCGGAGAGTTTCAAGTTCAATCTGATTGGTAAGTTACCCAAATGGATTACCCCAAAGGATCTCACTTTAACTATTATGGGTGAAATTCGAGCGGACGGCGCTATCTATAAATGTGTGGAATTCTGCGGCGAAGGTCTGCATAATATGAGTATCGCGGGTAGAATGGTTCTTTCTAATCTCAGCGCCGAGATGGGTGCTAAAGCGGGAATTTGTCATCCAGATGATAAAACTATCCAATGGTTAAAAAGCAGAACTGATAGGCAATTTGAGCCGGTGTTGCCCGATGATGACGCGGAATACGAAGGAGAATTGACTTTCGATCTCTCGGAAGTGAAAGCCTCAATCGCAATGCCTCACACCGTGGACAACTTCGAGTTGGCAAGAAATCTTTGCGATATTGAGCTAAACCAGGTTCTTATCGGTACATGCACCAACGGCAGAATCGAGGATTTACATTTGGCCGCTCAAGTTTTAAAAGGCAGAAAGATAAGCTCTAATCTGCGGTTACTGGTATTTCCCGCCAGTCGGGAGATCTATATCGAAGCTTCTCGCGATGGCACGTTGGCTGCTCTTGCTGAGTCAGGTGCAACGATTATGAATCCCGGTTGCGGTCCATGTTTGGGAGCACATCAGGGAGTTATGGCACCCGGCGAGATTACGCTTTCCACAGCGAACCGCAATTTCAAGGGACGTATGGGATGTAACAAAGCTGAGATCTATCTGGGGAGCCCATCTACAGCGGCCGCCAGCGCGATCACCGGACATATAACCGATCCGGCGGAGTTCATATGAAAATAAATGGAAAAATATTCAAATATGGCGACGATGTTAATACTGATGTGATATTTCCGGGGAAATATACATATCTTCTGATGAGCAACGAGGAGATGGCCAAACATGCTTTGGAGGATCTCGACCCAGATTTTTCGGAGAAATGTTCGGAAGGAGATATAATTATTGCCGGAAAAAATTTCGGATGCGGTTCCAGCAGAGAACAGGCGGCAATAGCTATTCGTGCGGCTGGATGTAAGGCCATTATCGCGAAAAGTTTCGCACGGATTTTCTATAGAAACTGCCTGAATAACGGGCTTTTTGCCCTGACAAATTCTAAGATTCAGGAAGTCGCGGAAATTGGCAATAATATTGATATCGATCTGAGTGCTGGAAAGATAAACACCGGTGGTATGGAATTCGATTTTCATCCACCGTCGAAAGAAGTTTTCGGCATTTTGGAAGCCGGCGGTCTGATTCCTTACACCAAGATGAAATTGAGTGGGGGATAAGCGCTAAAAACTCTCGATGGAGGTCAAGAGTGAATATAGAAGACGTAAAAGAATTGCTTAAACTTGTAGAGGATTCTGAAAGTACCGATCTGGAAATTGAAATCAGAAAATTCGGGGGAAAGAGCATTCGTATTAGAAAAGGCTCGGGGAACAATTTTCAGGGATTTCAGATCCCCGCGATGCAAACTCCAGCGACTCCGACTGAAGTTCCCAATAATAAACAACCTCAGAGCGAAAACAAATCTGATAATTCCGACGAAACCGACGATTATGCAGGTTTTGTTAAAATTACATCGCCAATCGTGGGGACTTTTTACCGTGCGCCCTCACCAGATTCGGAACCCTATGTCGAAGTTGGTGATAATCTCGCGGTGGGACAGGTTGTTTGCATTGTCGAAGCTATGAAAATTATGAATGAAATTAAATCGGAAGTTAGCGGCACAGTCGAGAGAATTCTTGTGGAAAATGCCCAACCGGTCGAATACGGCCAGGTTATGTTTCTGATAAAACCAAATTGATAAAAAATGGCGTTTGATCTAATTAATTTATTGTCACAGATGCCGGCAAAAAAAGCTTCTGACTTGCATTTAAGAGTCAATATGCCGCCGGTGTACAGAGTTAACGGCAAACTGGTTCCTGCTGCTAAAGATTTTGTTACTCCCGATGATATGCAGCAATCGGTAAGGCACATGATTTCCGATCGGCAGCGCGAAAGGTTCGACCGCGAGTGGGAACTCGATCTTGGATTGGATATTCCCACTGGAGAGCGTTTTCGTGTAAATATCTATCGTGAGCGCGGAAATGCGGCCGTGGCTTTTCGTCTAATCAATACGCAGGTTCCCGGATTCAGTTCGCTTCATTTGCCCAAGATTTTGGAGAAACTTTCCATGTTGCCCAGAGGGCTTATTCTGGTTACGGGAGTTACCGGTTCGGGTAAATCTACCAGTTTGGCCTCCATGATCAATTATATCAACCATCACAAGGGCGTGAATATATTGACCATCGAGGATCCGATCGAGTATATTCATAAGAATCACAATTCGATTATTGCCCAGCGCGAAGTGGGCGGTGATTGTAAATCGTATTCGATAGGTTTGAAACAAGCACTCAGGCAGGATCCAGATGTAATATTGCTCGGCGAGATTCGTGACGCGGAAACTATGTCTATCGCCCTTAGTGCTGCGGACACAGGACATCTGGTGATGAGTACTTTGCACACTCTGGACAGTTTGCAGACTATCTATAGAATATTGTCATTCTTCCCTCCTCATCAGCATCAGGAGATAAGGCATCTACTCTCTTCGACTTTGCAAGCTGTTATATCACAGCGGCTTATTCCACGAAACGATAAATCTGGACGGTTACCGGCAATCGAGATCCTGGTTGGAACCGCTGCAGTGGGTGAGTGTATTGTCGAAGCGGATAAAACATCTTCAGTGAGAGACCTGATTGCTGAGGGAGCTACGCAATATGGTATGCAGAGTTTCGACCAATCACTGATGTGGTTCTATCAGAACGAAGCTATTTCGTTGGATACCGCGCTGGAAAATGCCACTAATCCCGACGATTTCATGCTTCGTGTGGATGGTATCATGTCAGGTTCGGACCGTGGATGGGCAGAGTTTGCCAAAACCCAGAGCGAGATGGATGTTCAGGCGTTACAAGAGGATTCAGGGACCAATGCTTAACAAGGTTCTAGTCGCTAATCGTGGGGAGATAGCTCTCAGAGTTATACGTGCATGCCGCGAGTTGGATATTACCGCAGTTGCGGTATATTCCACTGCTGATGTGGACACTCTGGCGGTTTTCCTCGCTGACGAAGAAGTTTGTATTGGTGAGCATAATCCTATGGACAGCTACCTCGATCCGCGGAGGATTCTCTCTGCAGCAATTATTACTAATTCCGACGCAATTCATCCCGGATACGGTTTTCTGGCGGAAAATGCCGATTTCGCCGATATGTGCGAAGCTCATCGAATCAAGTTTATTGGACCATCCTCGAAAACAATTCGTTTGATGGGTGATAAATCGCAGGCAAAAAAAGTGATTCAGGAAGTGGGATTGCTTAATGTCCCAGGCTCGCAAGGCCTTGTGGATAATATTGAAAAAGCGGAATCCATGGCCGAGGAAATTGGCTATCCGGTTATCATCAAAGCTACCGCGGGGGGTGGAGGCAAGGGGATGCGTATTGCCAACAATAAAAAGGAATTAAATAACAATTTCGAACCCGCTAGATCTGAAGCTCAGAATGCTTTCGGTAACCCGGGGGTTTATATAGAAAAATATATCGCAAATCCACGTCATATCGAGGTGCAAATACTGGGAGATGGCAAAGGCAATGTGATTCATCTGGGCGAGAGAGATTGCTCTATCCAGAGAAGACATCAGAAATTGGTGGAAGAATCGCCCAGCCCGGTAGTAAATGAGAGTATACGCGCAAAAATCGGAGCGACCGCGGTAAAAGCAGCTTCGGAGATAAAATATGAAGGTGCTGGCACAATCGAATTCCTTCTAGATGAGTCGGGAAATTTCTATTTCATGGAGATGAACACTCGTATTCAGGTGGAACATCCGGTTACCGAGATAGTGGTAGGATTAGATCTGGTGAAAGAGCAAATTCGAATTGCTCGCGGCGAGAATCTTCCCATGGCACAATCCGACGTGAAACTCGTCGGTCATGCTATAGAATGCCGAATAAACGCCGAAGATCCTTTTAATAATTTTTCACCATGCCCGGGAAAAATCACAGAGTTCCATTCACCTGGTGGTCCCGGAGTTAGAGTGGATACACATGCCTATGCGGGATACGTTATACCGCCTTATTACGATTCCATGATTGCAAAACTGATTTGTCATGGGAGGAATCGCGAAGAGGCTCTGGCTCGAATGACAAGAGCACTGGATGAATTTATTATCGAGGGAATTCCAACCACAATTCCATTTCATAAGAGAGTAATGACAGATCCTCGTTTCGTCGCAGGTGAAGTAAATACAGCCTTTCTCGAAGATTTCAACCTGGACGAATAAAGTATAATCAAAAAGGAGATATGTATGGCTAAGAAAAAAATTGCCGTTTTACCCGGAGATGGTGTCGGTAATGACGTTATGGACGCTGCATTTATCGTTTTGGACAAACTAAATCCCGATGTGGAATATGTGTGGGGTGATATTGGATGGGAGTTCTGGCGCACCGAAGGCGACCCGCTGCCAGAGCGTACTGTTGAGCTTCTCAAAGGAACTGACGCTTGCCTGTTTGGGGCGATTACCAGTAAACCCAAAGAGGAAGCGGATAGAGAGCTTGTTTCCGAATTGCAAAATAAGGGATTGATTTATCGTTCTCCGATTGTCAGATTGCGTCAAATCTTCGATTTGTATATCAATTATCGTCCCTGTGTGGCCTATAAGAACAATCCTCTTATCTATCGCGAAGGTCTCGATTTGCACGTTTTCAGAGAAAACACCGAAGGTCTTTACTCGGGTGTGGAGTTCTATCCATTGGAGGATGACTTGCGCGCTTCGATGAAAAAGTATTCGAAGAACATGAACAAGTTCGACAATGTGGACGGCGGAGATATCGCGGTATCTTGTAGAGTTTTCAGCCGCAATAGTTGCAGAAGAATTGTAAAAGCGGCTTTTGAATTCGCCAAAGAAAAGGGATACAAATCGGTAACAGTGGTGGAGAAACCCAATGTTGTTCGCGAGACTTCCGGGTTGATGGTTCGTGAAGCTCGCAAAGTTGCCGAAAATTATCCGGGAATCGATTTATGGGAGACCAATGTGGATGCGATGTGCATGTGGCTTCTTAAAAATCCCCACGATTATTCGGTATTGGTTACCAGTAATATGTTCGGTGATATTGTAAGCGACCTCTGCGCGCAGCTTGTAGGTGGTTTGGGATTTGCTGCTTCGGGAAGTCGCGGCGATGGATATGCTCTGTTCGAACCGACTCACGGAAGCGCTCCCAAGTATGCGGGAATGCACAAGGTCAATCCGATTGCTATGCTTCTTTCTACCAAATTGATGTTGGAATATATAGGCGAAGCTGAAATGGCGGATCGTCTGGAGAAAGCTATAGCTAAAGCTATCGAAGATGGGAAGATACGAACTTACGACATGGGTGGTGGTAATACTTCACTTGAAGTTGCTCAGGCCGTAGCCGATCTTCTATAGAGTTATATCAAAGGGCCCGAAATTTCGGGCCTTTTTTGAATATTTTTATTTTAGTGGTGTATATCAAAAACGGAATCGATTGATATTTTTGTAAGATTCTTTATATTGGAGTTGTTATGATGTGTAAAAAATTACTTTCGATTGCTTTATTTCTTGTACTCGCTTTTGCCCTGCAAGCTGGCTCTGTCCCGATTGTTAGAATTAAAGGTGCGATCAATCCGGTGAGCGCTAATTATATTATCCAACATCTGGATGAGGCCAACGACGAAGGCGCAGAATGCTTCATTATTGCGCTGGACACTCCAGGCGGATTATTGACCAGCACCGAAGATTTAACACGTGAAATAATGAACTCCGATGTTCCAGTGGTGATTTATGTACATCCGGTTGGTGGACGTGCTGCTAGCGCGGGCGTGTTTATCGCTTATTCCGCTCATATCGTGGCAATGGCCCCCGGAACCAGAATCGGAGCGGCTCATCCGGTTACTATGGGAGGTGGCAATACGGACAGCTCCGCTACCATGATGGAAAAAGTAGCCAACGATGGGGTGGCCAACCTAAAATCTATGGCCAAAGAGCGTGGAAGAAATATCGACTGGGTTGAAAATGCGGTTTTATCTTCAGAGAGCATACCTGCGGATAGTGCTCTGGCATTGGGAGTTATCGATCTGGTGGCTGAAGACCTCGAAACGTTAATCGAGAAACTCGATGGTCAGACATACGGCCCCGAAGATTCCGACACCCTGATCCTTGATAAACCTCAAATAGATGAACAACCTATGTCAAAAGTGGAGAAATTCCTTTTCACCATATTAAATCCAAATATCGCGTATATGCTAATGCTGCTGGGCATCGCTGGAATATATCTGGAGCTGCAGAACCCGGGTGGCATTCTTCCTGGAGTGGTTGGCGTAATATCGATTCTGTTAGCGCTTTATGCATTCCAGATTTTACCCGTTAATTATGTGGGAATAGCCCTTATAGTCGTTGCTCTGGGATTATTTGTGGCGGAAGCCTACACGCCGACATTTGGCCTATTTACTACAGGAGGTGCAGTTGCAATGCTTTCCGGAAGTTTTCTTTTAACCAGCGGCAATCCCGCTTTCTTCAGTATTTCATGGAAAATCATTATCCCCAGTGTAATTTTTGTAGTTGTGGTAATCATTATCGCTCTATGGAAAGCCGTACAGGCGCGAATTTCACAACCTGCTTCGGGTAAAGAAGGCCTGGTGGGAGAGAGGGGACTGGTGGCTAGGCAAACCAAAGAATCGAATCAATATGTATTTGTGGAGATTCACGGCGAGTTATGGCGCGCTAAAGGAAATGTTCCACTCGAACCGGGAGATCAGGTTACGGTGAAAAAAGTGGAAAATAACATTATTATGGTAGATAAAACCTGATAAATATACATAATAACTAATTATAACATCGTTCGGGAGTTGATATTGCCGAACGATTTTTTATCTATGACTAATATGAGTAACTCCAGAATCAATATTGATAGTATTCTCCAACTGGTAGAAAAACCCGCCAGATATATCGGCGGTGAAGCGGGCAGTGTAAGAAAAAAAGACCGCGAAGGCCTGGTGCGCTTTGCACTTTGTTTTCCGGAGATTTATGAAATCGGTATGAGCCATCACGGCGGCCAGATTCTCTATGATTTGGTAAACAGTTTCGAGGATTTTGCCTGCGAACGCTGCTTTTGCCCGTGGCAGGATATGGTCGATATCATGCGGGAGCGTTCTATTCCGCTGTTTTCCCTGGAAAGCCATATGCCCCTGAGAGAGTTCCCCATTATTGGATTTTCCCTGGAATACGAACTTTCATATACTAATATCTTCCAGATGCTGGATATGGCAGGAATTCCGCTGTATTCTGAACAGCGCAAAGAGGACGATCCAATAGTTATCGCGGGTGGGCCTTGTGCCTATAATCCCGAACCGTTGGCTGAGGTTTTCGATATTATCGTAATCGGCGATGGCGAAGAAATACTCCCCAAAATCCTGAATTGCTTTAAAGACCCAGATTTGTCGCGCGAGGAGATTATCGAAAAGGCCTCCCTGTTCGAAGGTGTTTATGCACCTCGTTACTACAAACCGATTTACCGAAATAATCGTTTTATAGATTTCGAAATCGAGGGTGACCATAAAATGCCGATTCGTGCGGCAAAAATCGAAAATTTACCGAAGAAAAATTACAAATCTACTCCGATTTTGCCCTGGATGAGTACTGTGCACGATAGAGTTTCTATGGAGATAATGCGAGGCTGCGGGCGTAACTGCCGTTTTTGCTCGGCTGGATGGATTTACAAGCCGGTGCGCGAACGGAAAATCGATGATCTTATCTGTGAAGCGGAGGAGTATCTGGAGAAAACCGGATGGGAAGAACTCGGGTTGTTATCGCTTTCCGCCACAGACTATTCGCAGCTCAGCGTACTTTTATCCAGATTATCTCCGGTCGCGGATAAGCTGCATGCAAGTATTTCTGTACCCAGTATTCGTCCGGAAGGCCTCGATGATAACGCTTTGGGGATTCTATCAAAAGAGCGAAGATCATCGATGACTTTCGCCCCAGAGGCTGCCACAGAGCGCCTTCGCAATGTTATCTCCAAAAGCTGCGATGACGAACTCCTTTTTGATACTATTTCTCGGATCTATAAATCCGGCTGGAAAACAGTTAAGCTCTACTTCATGATAGGCTTGCCAACCGAGACTATGGATGATATTCAAGCCATAGCCGATTATATCTGGCGAGTGGACAGAATCCGAAGAGCCAATCGCGGTAAACTAAATGTTTCTATTTCGCCGTTTGTGCCAAAAGGACATTCACCTTTTGCTTGGGAAAAACAGGATTCGATCGATGAGATGTCTGAAAAGATCGCCTTTTTAAGAGAGCAAATAAATTCGCGATGGATTCACTTGAGCTGTCGAGATCCCAGATTATCACATCTCGAGGCAATTCTCTCTCGCGGTGATCGAAGGATTGGGAAAATAATCGAGATGGCATGGCGCAAGGGTGGAGGCTTCGATGCATGGAAGGAATCACTCGATTTCGAAGCCTGGAATGAAGCCATTGCTGAGCTTGAAATTGCTCCGGAGATTTTTACAGGCGAGCAGCCCACCGAACATCTTGCACCATGGGAGATTGTCAGTAGCGGAGTTCCGCGTGAATATCTCCTGGCTGAACGAAAACGCGCCCACGATGAAAAAAGATCACCGGATTGCTACGAAAAAGGTGGTTGCGAAAACTGTGGAATCTGTGATTTTTCCAGCAGTTCTATACATAAGAACACACGCACTGGCTCGGTTTCCACGGATGTTAACTACGGCCGTCGCATGAAAAAAACCGGCAGAACTCCGGTGCGTCGCACTCAGACCATTAGAATTCGTTATGCCAAGGAACAAGTTTCAAAATACGTGGGACATCTGGACACGATCAAAGCTATAAACAGAGCTATTCGGCGCAGTTCTATCCAAATTGCCTATAGCGAAGGTTATCATAAGCATCAAAAATTGTCTTTTGGGCCACCTTTGCCCATGGGCTATTCAAGCCGATCGGAATTTGTCGATATGATAACCATTTCCGGAACTCCGGAGAGGATTATCGACGAGCTTGCGGAGAATCTTCCCGAAGGCCTGACTATACTGGATTATCAGGGCCTTCTCGATACTCGTAGAAGCCTTTTCCAGTTGATAGATTGCGCGATTTATTCAGTAGAGATTCCCATTTCCTTTATGGATGATCTACCCGAGCGATTTGGAGAGCTTTTTTCTGCGAATGAAGTTCTATTTGCAAGGCGCCGCAAAGAAGTGGATATATTGAAATATCTTCGTCGATATCATGTTGAGCGCGAGGAAAAGAATTGGCACTTAACTATGGAATTGCAATGCAACTCCAATGGAGCGGGTCGCCCTGATGAATATCTATCCGCGCTGGATATGCCACGTGAGGAAGTTCTAAATCTTGATTTCTGCCGAAGAGAATTGCTAATCCAAAATGAAGAAGAATATTTCGATCCTCTGGGTAATTGTTGGGGGACATGGAAATCTAAAATAGAGGGGGAATAATGAGTAATACTAAAGGCATCGAGCCACGTATGGCGGCTTATCGTGCATTGGTGGAAATCGATCGCGGTGCTCCATCCGATATCGCTCTTGACAAAGTTGTCAGGGAATTCAAATTATCCGAACTCGATAAGGCTCTTACCTGGGCAATTGTTCTGATCGATTTGCGAAATCGCGATTTTATGGACAAAGCCATCGATGTGTTTATTCACCAGAATAAGATTCCCTATATTGCGCGGAGAGTTATACGTATCGGCTTCTCGCAGATACATTTTATGGATAGGATTCCCCCGCATGCTGCGGTTTCAACTTCGGTTTCGCTGATGAAAAAATTGAAGAAACCTTCGCTGGCTGGATTGGTCAACGGGATTCTACACAAGATGCTCCAACTCGATGTGAACGATATTCCGATGCCCGAAAAACCGATAGATAAAACTGCAATTGAAAACTCACATCCCGGGTGGTTGGTTCGAAAATGGAAAAAACAGTATCAAGAGGAATTTGCGATTGAATTAATAAAAAGCAATAACTTCGAACCACCGCTTTATCTGAGATTGAATATTCAGAAAACATCCCGTAGAAATTTAATTAAACTTTTCACTGAAGAGGAAATAGAGATTTCGATTGTAGAAAATTTTCCAGAATATCTTCGTGTAGAGTCTTCGGGGAAACCTTCCAAATTGCCGGGTTTTACGGAAGGCTATTTTTCTATACAGGATCCTGCTTTTAGCATTCCGGTCGATCTTATGGATATTTTCCCGGGCGATAAGGTCCTTGAAATAGGCTGCGCTCCCGGTGGAAAAATAACACATATCGCCGAACGATACGGAAATACAATAGATATAACCGGTATTGATATCTCGACAGAGAGAATCGAAATGGCTCGTGAGAACCTGGAGAGACTGGATCTGACGGGAATGGTCGAGCTTCGAGTCGAGGATTTCCTGACTTCAACAATCGATGATAAATACGATGCGATTCTTATCGATGCACCGTGCACTTCGGTGGGAGTAATTCGCAGGCATCCGGAGATCCGTTATCGCCGGAAGCCAAGAGATTTCAAGAAGATGAGCGAGCTTCAACACGGCCTTATAGAAAAGGGAGTCGATCTGCTAAAAGAGGATGGACGTTTGGTTTATTGTGTTTGCTCCAATGAACCTGAGGAAGCCGAAGCTCATCTGGGAAAGCTACCACCCGGAATGGAATTGTCTATCCCTAAAGATGAATACCCGAATAACTATTACTTTGAAAATATAATTAAAACATTCCCTAATATACACAATCTTGATGGAATGAGTACATTTCGACTACAAAGGGCTAAATGAAAAGGAAACCGACAATCACTCCCAGGCTGTCTCATCGAGAGAAACTGGTAAATGGCCCGATTTTCCCTGCGATTTTACATCTCGCACTTCCCATGATGATTGCACACGGACTTCAGAGCCTTTTCAATCTGGTGGATACTTTTTTCGTGGGTAAATTAGGTCCGGACGAAGTTGCTGCAGTTGGAATGAGTGGTGTGGTAATGTTCGTGATGATGACTCTGATGATTGGGCTTTCAACTGCGACAAGGGCTCTGGTAGCAAGAGCGATCGGCGAGAACGATCCTGAGAAAGCGGAACTCTGGGCTGGAAGTAGTCTGATAATCGCTTTCGTCATATCGATCGGAGTGGCCATTTTTGGTACTACTTTAGCACCGCAAATTCTCTCAGCACTCGGAGCTAATCAAACGGTACAAGATTTGGGAGTTCAATATATTCGAATCATGTTTTTGGGTATGATGAGTATGGCTTTCACTTTCTCCATTCAGGGGATTTTATATGGCTCTGGCGATGGTAAAACGCCAATGTATATTCTGCTTTTTGCCACAGGCCTGAATATTTTTCTGGATCCTATGCTAATAATGGGATATGGTCCTTTTCCCAAATTAGGAGTGACCGGTGCCGCGCTGGCAACGGTTTCCGCACGAACCATGGCTATGATAATCGGCCTGGTTGTTCTTTTTCGGGGAAAGAACACTTTTCGCCTTTCACTCAAGCACCTTAAATGGAATGGCGAAAAGCTATGGCGAATAATTAGAATTGGTTTTCCCGCGGCAATTCAACCTGCATTAGCTAATATTGCCGGTTTAGCTATGGTAAGGATTATCGCTACGTTCGGGACTACAGCTATCGCTGGACATGTAATCGCGCTGAGACTGAATATGATGGCCATGTTACCCGCATTTGCTTTTGCCAATGCAAACGGCGCGGTTGTCGGTCAAAACCTTGGTGCAGGATTAATTGAGCGTGCAAAAAAAGCCACCTGGATAACTGCCTTCTCCCTGGAAGCAATATTTCTGGTGGTAGGAGGACTTGTGTTTACTTTCGCGCCCTGGATAGTTTCAAAATTCAATTCAACTCCCGATGTTGTAAAAGTAGGCGCAACCGGGATAAGAATAATCATTATGGGATATCCGGTTTATGCGTTTGGTACGGCAATCTGGCGCGCCTTAAACGGTGCAGGCGATACTACTCCTCCGGTGTTAACCATAGCTTTCTCGCTTTTCGTGATTCAAATTCCTCTGGCCATTTTGCTTTCACGTATAGAGCAAATCGGATTCAGAGGAATTTTTATCTCGATACCCGTAGCTTATCTATTCCAGACAATTATATTCATTCTATATTTCAAGAGAGAAAGATGGACTAAAGTGAAATTCCACTGATCGTGTTTAACGGCAAGATTTACAGATAACAAAAGGGCGCTCTTATTAAGAGCGCCCTTTGCTAATTGTATCTTCAGGAAAAGACTATTTCATTAAGATCGCACGCTTTTTAGCGCTGAAATCTTTAGCTCTGATGTTATAGAAATAAACACCACTCGGCAAATCTCTTCCGCTGTTGTCTCTACCGTCCCAGATAACTCTCTTGAATCCCGCAGTCTGATATTCACTAACCAGCGTGGAGACTTTTTGTCCAAGAAGGTTGGTGATCTGAATCTCGACCTCGGCATCCTCAGGAAGGCCATACTCGATAACGGTTTTAGCGTTAAAGGGGTTAGGTGTATTCTGAGATAAGAAGAACTCGTTAGGCAGTTTTGGTTTGTCTCCAATTGCTCCGGGTTCCATCCAACGTCTCAGGAAAAGAGAGTCCATTAGAGTCCCACCCACAGTAACTGGATCCGGGAAAGTTCTCGCCGAAACACCGAATTCTCCATATGAACCCGGAATATCTCCGTCGTTGCAATCCCATCCATATAAAAATATGGAGTCAGAATTACAATCGAATACCATATTTCCCCCAAAATCCCTTGTCTTAAATGCACCTGTGTTTACGAGTGCAATCAAAGTTCCACTGAAACTAGTATTACTCTGTCCGGGGGCATTAACATCAGTCCATGCTGACCAGGAACCATCAGAAGATTCCCACATCCTGGCTTTCCAATATATTCCATCAACACAGCAGCATTCGTTAGTCATAGGTGGAATCTGGAATGTGGTTCCGCTAATGTTCCATCCTGCATTAGTTGTTGCAAAATACGCATTCGGTGCTGATACAGCTAAAGCAGAATCGACAGTACCGGTAAAAGCAAGAGTATCAGGGAAATTAATGTGAGTTAAAGTATCATCCCAAACGGGGCAACAAGTTGTAGTTGTAGGACCACTTGGGTGTTGAATACCTGTTGTATAATCCTGGTCATTTACGATTACATACCATATGACCTGGTCTAAACAATTGTCACAGGGTTCTTGTTCTCCAGCTATAAGTGCACCAGCAAACATAGCCATCACAATCAATATCATTAATCCCGTTCTCATTTTTCCTCCGTATATTTTTTTATATTATTATTCTCTTTATTTACTTCTCTAGGATGTTGGTGGCCAATCGTAGTTAAACGCTGTAGCCGCATCGTTACTCATCCATATTCTGTAGGGCATCCCCGGTCTCAGGTGTGGGTTTGCAGTCCAACCAAATAGCGGGTTTTCCAGTGCGATAGGATTCCAGCTAAAACTAAGACCGTCCCAAATATCTATTCTGGTTAACTTTGCGCTATAGGTACCACCGATATCTTCAATTGAAGCTTCCAATGTAGCTCTATCGTGAATATCATCGATAAAGCTCTGATGGAATGGAAGCATAACAATATTTCTACCACCCAATATTGGATTGTAGCAAATGTTGTTAGAAGTATCATTAGTGGCTACGATACCCGGTTTATAGCTCTGATAAATATCTGGAGTTTCACCATCTGTACCAAATACTGCGTAAACATGGTTAATCATAAGAGGACCATCGACAGCCCAACCGAACAATGGGTTGTATGCTGCAACTGTACTCAAAACCTGAGCAGTGGGATCCCATTCACTAACCTGAGTTACTCCAAGACTGTCCAGATCAGAACCCATCATCCTTCTGTCATCGATATTTGGAATCGAAATCCAGTTTTGAGTTCCCAGCACGGGATCAGTGTAAAGAGGTTGATCGTATTCACACAAGCACCAGCTTGGATAAGGAGATTCTGAATAACCGCCGGGAGCTGCTGCGCCGGTATCTACAGTTGTATAAACGTAGAAAAGGTTAACCAAAGTATCGCAAACACCCTTGCTGGAAGACCAGTAATGGGTCCAGAGTGTATCGGTGAATGCATCGGTGTAGTAACGCTGAGCTCTTTGCGGGAGAATATTGTACACTGCTGCTGTTGTGTCGTTTTCCAGCTGGGAAATGTTTAGTAAAGCTATCGTGTCTCTATAAACGTTATAAAAATCCCCGCCATAAAACTCCGGAAGTTTCGAAGCCTTAAACTGAATATCCTCGTCGTGAACCGTGCAATCCTTACTGATAATAATCACTGAATCGGGAGGAGGAGGTCCCGGAGGAGCTAATAGTGTAACATAGATATAAATGTCTCTCGAAGCGGGTTCCATTATCTCGCCTGGAGAATCCGGAAGCGGTCCGCCAGGGCCGTCCGAGGCTGTTCTTGCTGGAGCAACAATTCCACTTACCGGAATATCCGGTTCGCTACGTGATGTTGTTGGGTCTGCTGTTTCTCTTTCGATGGTAGTTGTCGTAGTTACACCATCGTCACTTCTTCTACTGGCTTGAGCAAATAGAGAACCTGCCAGAGTTAAAATCATGAAAGCAGCTATAGCTATCGCCCAAAATATTCTGCTCTTTTTCATGCCGCGTGCACCTCCTTGTACCGGGTACGCGTTATCCGGTTTATTGTTTTTTTTTATTAATCGCGAAAAACTGTCCTATAAATAATAAGTTACTACATTCTAATAGTCAAGTAATTTTTGTATAACCCCTTATGAAATTCACTAAAAATAATTTATCCCTCGTTCGGTTCAGCCACCACATGGACTTTTATCAAAGCTGTAGAATCAGAAGTTACACCGACAGTTGTGGGTGCCTGAATCATCAGAAAGATATAGAATTCGCCCTCGTATCTTAAGTACATCCCGGTGTCATCCATAGGTGGTGAAAGCGTTGGTGGTGGATCTATTCCATTAAAATAAAATCTCTCAGTAGTAATATAGTCATAATTGGGAACTGTGTCCATGACGTTTATAGTGCGATTTGAGTCCGTTCGCCAGAAATCCACAATGCGTGGGGCAGGGTGAGGATGTAAAACAGTGGTGGCCCATAGCACATAACGTTCAAAGCCCGGATATGGAGGAATAACTCCAGCCCGCCAATCGTCGCTTTCACACGCAAGCTTGATATTTGTCAAAACACATCCGGTGCTCCTAAATCCTATGCCGTCTTCCAAAACAGCATAATGCTCCGGGAACATTGTATCCACAACCCAGATAGTATCGCTTTCGTCCAGCATAGTAAGCTCAACTCCGCATACCGACATCCTCACATAAACATATGCTCCATCTTCGGTAACACCACCAATAGTGTCCGTAGAAAGGGCACTGATGTCGCGGCTATAGGTCAGGCCTTGATATTCTTCAGCAAATATAACCGCGGCGATTATTAAAACTATAGCTATTGGAATTATTATTAGGCTAAAAAAACGGTTGCCAATTATTCGCAATTTTCACTCCCAGTTCTTACCAATCTGCAATACAGGGAACCATTAGTTGTTTTACAGATAATATATCCAGGTGTTCCCTTATAATCAAAATATTTATTAAAAAAGATCCATTCTTTTTGTCCCGGTGCAAGCTCGAATTCATTAGCGGGGACATTCCACATAATCAACTTTCTAAATAATCTGAGCGCCGGCTTCTCCGGTTTCTCTCCGGATAATACTTCTGACCAATATACGATAACTGATTCGGGTTCATCGGTACCATTGTACAATAATAATGAATCCAACTCATCAGGAAAAGAGGTTTTTATGGGAGCCATCATAATTTTTTTTCTATCGAGATCCAAATTTCGCCTGGAAACGGTCTCGATACTTACTTTGATAGCAACAGCCATACCCACAAATCCTCGAGTTGCGGTTGAAGCTATAACATCCGCTGAAAACCTTCTATTCGCGTATTGTAATTCTTCCGGAAAACTGGTGATAATCGATACAGAATTGGTATTTCCTTGTGCTGGAGCATATAAAACACTATCGGTTAGTTCAAGAAAATCAATATTGGGGATTTTTTCCAGAAATTCGTTACCTTTTCGTGGAATAATCTCAAATCGATATTGAACTGAATCTTGCTCCGTTTTATTCACTCCCTGAATACCGACATTATATACACTGTCTTTGCCCAGAGGAACTTCTAATATTTCTACACTGCCCGGAGAGGCTGACACAGAGATCTTTGAGAAAGAACTACCTGCAATTAGAATTACTAATGCACCCCACTTCAATATCCCATCTATTCTAAGCATATTTTTAAACAAGGTTAAATGCTATCTTATTCGTATTTCAACCTTGGAATAAACACGAATCTAATAAATCGACTATCTTTTTTCTGTTCTTCAGGTTTGACCATAACCACAGCATCATAGAGCAAATCGCCAAGCTCAGTAGCCTGTGGTAACTCTATTTTGAAATCGATTGTTTTACTTTCACCTGGAGCTAATTTGGGTTTAGGAGTCCATTTAATGAACAAGAATCCTTTTTTCTTTGGTTGTAACCACCCAAGGTCGGGAATCCAATTGCCTTCACCAAAAGGAAGAATATCAAGTGTAAAATCTTCATAGAACTCGCCGTAGTCTGGGACAAAAGTTTCAAGAAAATATTGATGCGTAATAGTATCGTCATTTCTTATAGTAACTGGAACTGTAGCTTCAAGAGTTTTGTCTTTCCAGGTAGTATCATATTCGATTATATATAAGGTCGGGGCTATAGAGATTGGGTCGCCATCGATTGCTTTTGGAAGATTACTCTTAGACGGTGTTTCGAAAAACCATATAGAACGTGCGGCCAGTAAGAATTCTGTAAAACCTCGCGATCTTGCAGCTTCATCATGTGGTGTATGTTGGGTAACATTTATCTCTGCCCTGAAAGCCCTATTGTAATAACCTTCATCATCGGGAATATTGCAAAAAATAGGTAATTCAAGTGTATCGTAGGCTTCCAATCTGAAAGAATCTTTCTCCGGATAAATCCACGAGCTGTCGGGCAATTTTGTATAACCCTTTAGTGGATCCTCTATTACAATATCGATCGTGTAAATCTGCGGTTTTGGATTAACATTTATAACTCTCAAAGGATCTGTTTCTATTGGTTTACCTAACTGACGAACTGTTACCAGATTAGCACCGGGTTCAATTCCAATTCCCAGAGCAAACACCGATGAACTGGCCAGTAATGTAATTGCCATTAGGATAAAAAAACAGGACTTTCCCTCAACAATAAACGACATATAATAATCCTCGTTTCTATTCTCTTTTGTTAATAATCTGAAATAACGCTTTAAAAAAAATCTTATCAAAACCTCCCCTCCCCAACACATGTCGAGGAGGGGAAAAGGGTTGCAATCGAATTGATTGCTTATGAGTCTGTAGCTTCTCTGCCGGTTACAGTAATCTGTGCCGTGTGGATGTCTGTGTTAGAGGCACCCTCTTCGGACATAATTACGAAGAACCAAACGAGAATTTCGTCTTCTGTTGCGGGACCAGCTTTTAACTTCAAGCTAGTTGCGCCTTCGTCTGCATAGATCTCGCTTAATGGTCTGTGCTGTCCAGCTGCCAGATACCACTGTGCGGTACCGGTCAGCATGTCTTCAGAACCGAATTCAGTATAGTCATCTGCTGCAAAGTCGGAACTACTTGTAGAGTCGGTTACGACAAGACCCAGAGTGTACTTGTCGATGTCTGCGGGACATTCCCATGCGTCATGGAGAGTCCATGCAGTATGAGCGCTTTCGTTGACGTCTTCATTGCTTACATGGAAAGCCAGATCACAGGCCACACCGCCGGTGTTTTCGATCTCGATACCGTTGTCGGAAACGACGGAATCGGCCGGAACCATAGCGGAACAAGCCCAGACATCTTCGTCCTGAACCTGGAAATAAAGACCAGCTACGCTGAAACGTGCATAAATGAATGCAGTGCCATCGGTCTGGCCACCCAGGGTGTCAGTTGTCAACGCTCCGACATCTGTGCTGTAGCACTTGTAATTGGCCTCAGCCGCTAAAGCGACTCCTGCCATTAATGCGAACAGAGCTACTAATAATACTACTTTTTTCACTACTCGTCCTCCTTGTTAGTTTAGGTTGCAACCCTCTTGGACTATTCATCGCTGTAAAACAGCCAAAAACCATTACGGAAAAAATATTTCATCTAAAGTGAAATCTTTTTTTAAAAACTCATCTTAACAGGTAAATATAGTTCCACTCATTTACTCAGTCAAGTCAAAAATTTAGCTAACCCGAGATTTTTATCTGGTTGATAAAATGCTTGTTGATGATTACCCCTACATGTATATTATGCAGAATAAGTAATCTAATGTCAAATACTTTCTGAGATTATTGGGTAAAAATTGAGATAAAAATGAATTGGAGAATACTAATATGAGTGAATTTAGACACGACCCGGTACAAAAAAGATGGGTAATTGTAGCGGTTGAGAGAGGTAAACGCCCCACGGATTTTGCTAAATCTCCTAAAGATGATAAAGCTCCTAAAATGTGCCCCTTTTGCTGGGGAAACGAAGATAAAACACCTCCCGAGATATATGCTTTAAGAGATGAAGGAACTCAGCCCAATACTTCCGGATGGCAGATAAGAGTTATTCCAAATAAATTTCCAGCACTGGCAGTGGAAGGCGATATTGGACGAAGGGGATTGGGTATCTTCGATTTGATGAATGGAGTGGGTGCTCACGAAGTTATAGTGGAAACCCCGGATCATCAATTACATATGGGCGATATGGATGTGGATCACCTATTTAATATAGTAAAGACATATCGTGAGAGACTAAAAGATCTCTATCGTGATCCGCGGTTGAGATATGGGCTTGTATTTAAAAACTACGGAAAAGTAGCCGGAGCAAGTCTCTCGCATCCACATACACAGCTGATTGCAACCCCTATTACACCACGAACTATTGCCGCCGAATTGGACAGTAGCAGAGAGCATTTTCTGGCTAAAGAACGTTGTCTGTTCTGCGATATTATCAATCAGGAATTAGCGCTGAAAGATAGAATTGTCAAAGCCACACCGGAATTCATTGTAATGTCGCCTTTTGCCAGTCGGTTCCCGTTCGAGACATGGGTTCTACCCAGAGTCCACGCTCACGATTATACACTGGCTTCCGATGAATTGTTATATAACTTCGCTAAAGTACTTGGCGATACTTTATGGAGTATGCGTAACGTTCTGGAGGATGCACCCTATAATTTTGTATTACATACCAGCCCTAATCCTGTAGTAAGACCGGGTAAACCAAATTATTGGGAGACTTTACCTTTCGATTATCACTGGCATCTGGAGATAATACCACGTTTGACTAAAGTTGCCGGATTCGAATGGGGCACCGGATTCTATATTAATCCAACTCCTCCCGAGGTTGCCGCGGATTATCTTCGCGCAGAAAATAAACCGGAAAGCGAGCATAAAAAACATGAGTAAAACCTATTTTCATCTGGTTCTTCATTCTCATCTGCCATATGTTCTGGGGCACGGCACGTGGCCACATGGCACTGATTGGCTATTCGAGGCATCCGCAGAGACTTATATCCCGCTGCTTCAGGAATTCGATAAGTTAATCGAGGAAGATGTTCCTTTCGCGCTCAGTATAGGATTGACTCCCGTATTGTGCGAACAGCTTTCTGACAGGCAGTTCTCCGGGATGTTCGAAAATTATCTGGAGAATAAGATAAGCAGCGCGCGCCAGAATCGCGAGGAATTTATAGCTATCGGTGACAGGCAATTGGCGGAGATTGCCGAGATGTGGGAGAATAAGTATTCGGAAATAAAAGAATATTTTAACGAGAATCTCGATCGCGATATTATCAACGGATTTAAAAAACTCCAGGATAAAGGCTATCTGGAAATTATTACTTGCGCGGCTACGCATGGGTATTTACCGCTATTGGGCACAGATGAATCGGTGAGGGCTCAGGTAAAGGCGGGCATTGAATCATATAAAAGGCATTTTGGACAAAAACCTCATGGAATTTGGATGCCCGAGTGTGCTTATCGTCCGGCTTATAGGTGGAAAGCCCCCGTGGGTGATGATGAACCTTTTGAAAGAAGGGGAGTTGAAGAAATCCTCTACTCTGAGGGAATCGAATGGACGGTGGTGGATTCGCATTTGCTTTTGGGAGGCGAGTCACAGGGTGTTTATATCGATAGATACGAAGCACTTAAATCTCTTTGGGCCAGATTTGCAGAGAATTATACTCCAATCGAAGGGCAGAAAGAGAAAACTACTTATAAACCTTATATGTTGTCGTCCACCGGGCAGCCTATGGGTACGGCGATCTTCGTTCGAGACCCCAAAACCGCTCTACAGGTATGGTCCGGTGAATGGGGATATCCGGGAAATCCTGCATATCTGGATTTTCACAAGAAGCATTTTCCGGGTGGACACCGCTATTGGCGGGTTACCGATAGCCAAGCCGATCTGGCCGATAAAAAAATCTATCACCTTGAATGGATAGAGGATACTCTGGAAGAGCAAGCGTCTCATTTCGTAAATATGGTGGCTTCGAGATTGGATCGTGAAGGCGTATTAACCGCGCCTTTCGATGCGGAGCTTTTTGGCCATTGGTGGTTCGAAGGTCCGCGTTGGATAGGAAAAGTAGCCAGGAAAATGCACGAAAATCCCAATATTCAAATGACCACCGGTATCGGTGCGCTTGAGAAATTTCCACCGAATGAAGCGGTGAAACTCCCGGAGGGCTCGTGGGGTCAGGGAGGATTCCATTATATCTGGCTCAATGAATGGACAAAATGGACGTGGAAAAATATCTATCAGGCCGAACATAAGATGATCGAGCTTGTTGGAGAATGGAAAAAAGCCGGCGAACCGGAGAATGTGGAAAAATATTTAACTCAGGCGGGCAGAGAACTACTGTTGTTAGAAGCCAGCGATTGGCAATTTTTAATCAGTACCTGGTCGGCAAGAGATTATGCTGACAATAGGATTAGTTTCCATTTCGATGCTTTCAACAAGCTGACCGGAATTGTCGAGAAAATGTTAGAGGGAGGCCAAATTAGCGAAGAGGATGCTACGTTCTATTCATTACTATATGAACAGGATAGCCCTTTTCCCAATCTAAAAGTGGAATATTGGCTGGAAAAAACGGAGAATAATAAATGGATAAAATGAAGAAACCATATCTTTCGAGCGCGCTTTGGCCAGGGATCGTACTTGGGCTTCTATCGGCCATTCCTTATGTAAACGCGGTTAATTGTCTTTGCTGTCTTTGGGTGTTGGCAGGTGGAGCGCTTGCCAGCGTGGTTCTTAAACAAGAGATTGGCGAATGCACGATTCGCGATGGCGCAATTGTGGGTCTGGAAGCCGGGATTATCGGGGCAATTATTAGTACTCTCGGTTCTCTGGTGCAGTGGTTTTTCTTCAGGGAAAATTTTCTCACTTCTTTTAAGGAGATGAGTGAAATTTTCGAGATGGAACCAGAGGTTTTGGAGATGGGCTCAGTGATGCTTTCGAATCCATGGTTTTTATTGTTGTCCGCACTTTTTTCCTATCTAATAATCGATGTGATTTTTGGTGTTTTAGGTGGAATTATCGGCGCGTCGATCTGGGGAAAAGGGAAAAAGAAAGATTCACAGAGCTCTTTGCCCGAAGATTTTTCAGGGGATGAAAATTGAGTTTTAAAAAAATATCGATAGCGATTGTATTTCTAGTTTTCTTGAATTCAGCCATGGGATTTGTTGGGCTACGCGCCGGAATGGGGCAATTTGTTCCTGCGGATAGCACTATCAAAGACTCTTACGCCAACGCTTTCATGGCGGATATCAGATACAATATTTCACAACCGTTGTTCGTAACTCTGGGAGCCAAATTCTATAATGTCCATAGTACCGAACTTCCCGTGGAAGTTGTGGGAAGCGATATATGTGTGGGTTCTTATAAACACCGCGTGGATGCTTTCGGCGTGTTTGCCGGTATTGGCATTGGAAAATTTATGGGCGACGCCGGAACGGGAATTTTCCCCTATGCTACCGCTGCAGCTGGATTTATTTCTCCAGTGGTGAGTCAGGTAGTTGAGTATTATCACGGATGCGATACGACCTATACCTACGGCTATGTCGAAGAGGAACGCAAATGGTCATTTATGGTCAATCCGCATGCGGGTATCGAAGTCAGGATGTTTGGTATCGGTATATTTGTACAGGGCGATTATTTTTGGGCCACGGAAGTAGAGTATAATGAAATCGAAATCGACGATACAGAAATTTTCTCTGGTGGCTATCTGAAACCTTCGGGATGGGCCGTATATTTGGGAATCGTTATCGACTGATCAGGGAAGATCCCACTTCTTACGCAAAATCCACTCAGTACTTAAAGCGAGAAGGAAGATTATCAGCAGGATAAGGCTATCCCAAATTTCTTTCTCCGACCTGACTCGACGAAGAACCGGTTTGATATCGAGTGCTTCAGGAAGCGAATCTATTTCCGAGAATTGGAAATAAGCTCCGTCGGTAACTTCAGCTATAGATTTCAGGGTGTTTTCGTTCAAGCGGACATTTTCAAGTTCCAGCGAATAGGGCTCTACCATGAATTTTGTCGAAGCTTTTCCAATCTGTTGCTCTTCCAGAACTGCTGTGGCCGTAATATTCCATTTGCCAACCGCCATGGAAGGCAATTCGAAAGTATAAATTCCAGATTCTCTCTCCTCTAAAACCACATTGATACTGTCACCGATCGAATCGACCGATGTGTTGGTGATAAGCGCTTCGATTCGTGCGCCGCTGAGCCGCTGATTGGATTCGTCCTTCAAAGTAGCCGAGATGAATATCCTCTCGCCGCTGCGATAGACTCTTTTATCCAGTTCCACGGTGAAAGGTTCGGTATCGCCGGCCGCGAGAAGCCAGGACATCCCATTTGAAACCAGCGATTCATAGACCTGATTATCTCCCCCGAAACCGAAAGGGACAAAAGACCATCGCCAGAAACCGCTACCGTTGAGCATTAACACCCTGCCTTTATTTCTCTCGGCCACTGCGACAATCGGAACATCGGGCAACCGCGGATGAACCATGAGAACTTCCGCGCCGGTCTGAGAACCTGTTGCCATAACCATTCCTGTTAAAGGCGGTAGTTTTGCATAGGCTTCGTCCGGTGAAATAGTGGCTTCCGAAATTCTGGTAACCGGATGAACCAGTCCTTTGACCGTCAACTCCGGATTAAATTCGTCTTCGGTCCAAACATGAGATCCACTCGAATAGACGAATGGATAGAGATCACCCCAGATTTCGCCCAGCGAACCTTGAAGATTCTGATCTTCGAGAAGATATATAAAAAGCGAATGTCCAGATCGAATATATTCATCGATTATTGAGCTAAAACCGCTGTTAGCGATTTTCTTCAATCCGCCGATTATAGTTACTGCATCATATTTTTTTAATTCAGATATCGAAGTGGGCAGCCGAGTGTCGCCGGCTGTTGCCATTTTGCCAATATAGGCAGTCTCCACAAGATAATCCGGATTAGAACGGATCGCTCTAAGGAAAAAAGTCATTTCCCATGTCGGTTTCGATGATGCCACTAATATCTTCCGCTTACTGGGTAGAACCTTAACCCGAATGCTTCTCGAGTTGTTGTCAGAGGTTAACTCGCCCGGCAATTCAGGAGTAACAATTCTATAGGTAATAATCCCGGTGGTTTCTGGTACAACAGAAAAAGTTACATCGGTGAATTCGCCCTTTTCGCCAAGGCTAATTTGCTTTTCATCGATTTTTTCTCCCCCGGAGTAAATAGCGATAGAAGTTTCGGTATCTTTGTATCCCCACGAACTGACACCGGTTATGACCGGGAAATCCTGGCCGACATAGGCTACTTTTTGAACCACCAACTGCTTGAGCGCAATATCTTGGGGAGGAGTCGGATCACCCACGCCGATAGTGAATATTCTGAAATCGGCTCGATATGATGTGTTAAGTGGATCCGGACCAAAATTTGTTTGTCCGTCGGAGATTATTATTGCACTTCCCAGCGGATTATTTTCATCGAACATAGCTTCAGCGTATTCGATAGCAGAACCGATTGCGGTTACTCCGCCATCCAGAGTAAGGCTATCTTCGATTTCATAGAGTGAATCGGTAAATGCCATCTCTATATGTGGATATTCGTCCCTGATTTGATCCAATGCTTTAGATTCAATCAACTCATCGATCATAGCTTTTCGGCTGCCGGATCTATCTTCCAATGACATGCTAAGTGAATTATCCCACAAAATAGCCAATTGGGGTTGAATCTCTTTCGAATTGATCCATACCAGAACCGGCTCTAATATCATGAGAAAAATGGCTACAAATGCGATAAAGCGAAGTACGCCAAGAAGGGTCTTTTTCCCCTTGGATAAGGGCGGGTTTGTAATTCGATAAGCCAGATAGGTGAATATTCCAGCTAAAACCAACGCGATTCCCCATACCCATGGAGAGAAAGAAAATGATAAATCTATAGTTTCAGTACCAAACATAATCAAAAAAAGGGATAAATTATCCCTTTAGTATAAGCTAATAAATTCAATTCTCAATAAAAACCTTGTAGATGTTTTCAGGAGGAAGTCCGTTCGTTTAAAATTACTTTCTCCAGCCAGGCATGTTTGTGGTTGGTAGCGAATTTGTCCGGTTTTACTTTGCCCAGCACATGCGAAGCAAGCACGATAGGGGTATAAATGAGTATCTTTATGTCTCCGAACAAGTTTCTATTCTCGTAATACTTAAGTTCTACCTCGATTTTTTCCGAAACCACAACTCCTTCACGAAAAACCAGCTGGCTAATTCCAAATAATCCGGGGGTGAAATTCAATATATCTTTTTGGCGAGGTGTATAAGCTTCAACGATTGGAGGTCTTTCCGGCCTGGGTCCGATAAAGGCCATCTCGCCCTTAATAATATTGTATAGCTGAGGAATTTCATCGATACATGTGGCTCTAATGAATCTGCAAATGGGTGAAAAACGCGGGTCGTTTACCTGGGTATGCATGGGAAGATTGCCATTAGCACCGCGTTTCATTGTTCTCATTTTATAGAGTCTGAAAATCTTGCCGTTTTTACCCACGCGTTTTTGTTTTAAAAGAAGAGGTCCAGGAGAATCGATTTTAACTACTATTCCAGCGATTATAAATAATGGAGTTGCGGGTATCAAAAAAAGAACGGCTATTGTGGTTTGAAAAACTCTAGCAATCAAATGCTTCATAATAATTCTCCCCGATTATTATAATTCTCTGGAAATCGTGTTTTTGAATTCGCGATCTGATTGTATATAACTTCGATGTGGTTTACTACATTACTCATCGTTTCTAACTAATCTTTCGATAATCCTGTAACTGAAATTTTTTGTTCCTTTCCCTCTGTTAATAATCCACGCAATAGCTATGCCAGTAATAAAACCCATAAAACCGATTAATATTGCCCAACCATCACTAACCATAAATGAAGCAATAAGATAGAAAAATATCAAAGCAATTAAAGGTAGGATAAAAATGAGAGCAGCCGACTTAAGGTAGTTTTTTCCTGCGATAGCGAGTTTTACTTTTTCGCCAGGGCGCAAATCCATGGGAGTAGTGGTTTCAACCAACCAATCCTTATCTTGAAAAAGGAGACAATGTTCTTTTGCGCCGCAGTTTTCGCAACCGTCGCGTTTCTCGATTTTTACTACAGCTTTGTGGTTTTCGATAGATACAATCTCGCCGTATTCTTCCAATTGGGACATCCTAAGCACTCCAGTTGTTCGAGTAATAGTCGTTACCGGGAATATCGAAAACCATAAATCCCGTTCCGGGAAAGCGCTCCAGAGCAATATCGTTTTTATCGAGTTGAATGTAAAACTTCATTTTCCTGTCGTGTTTCTCGTTGAATAACTTACGGGGAATTGCCATCTCCAGAATATCTTTCATATCGAAAACTATTTTGTTTTTAATTTTTTGCCAGAGATTCGACTCGGGTTCCTTGTTCTCGATTTTCGCCCTTATATTATTATCTATTCGAGATATTTCAATTCGAATAGTCCTGTGGTTACGAAACTCTATCTTAAAAACTCCGCCCGATTCTATAAAGTCCTCGATACGATTGTAACAATCGATTCTGAAATACATATTTTCAGTACCGAAACCGAAATAAACAGTCTTGATAATTTCCGGTTGAACAATATCGATAAACCCAGCTGGAATATAATCGCTGGAGTAATATCCCGCGTCGGCCCATTCCATATAAGAATTAGCCAGACCATCCAACGAAGGATAAATCGAACTTTCCGGACGTTTAACTGGTTGAATCTCACGTGTAGATTGTTCGATTGGTTCATCGAGGCTATGAGGAATTTCTTTTCCCATATCGCGATATATCTTGCGTAATCTTTCGCGGAAAAGGAAATCGAACTCTGTGATATATGGAGTGTAATTGGGGTCGCCGTACCACCAGAACCAATCAGAACCCTCGGCGATCATTATATCCTCGAATATCTGTTCACGTACTTTTTCGTTTAGTCCGTCTTTGTTGGTCTCGAATTGATCTCGTGCTTTTATCAATTCATCCCACGCGCGGTTTTTCTGAGGAGCGCCTATCCAGATTCGGAATTTACCTCCGATCCAGCTTCCCGGCTGAATCGATTCCAGACGATTTTCGATTTTATGTTCATCGATATATCGTCCGATAGTAGTCGGTTGCAGATCAGGTTCCTCTATAATTCTCCGGTACAATCCGAGCAGGAAATCCCTACCATTGTTTTTGAAATACTCCCATGCATTCTCGCCGTCCATGATAACCGTTAGCAATCTGCTTTTTCCGTCATCTGGGAGACTATTCTTAATCGCTCGAGCTTTTCCCATGAAATCGCCGATAGCTTCGCTGGTTTTAGCTTCGGCGTAATGGAAACCGATAGCATCAGAAAGCCCTCTATCGCGGAAAACCATAGCCGGCCAGCTTTCGAAGTTTTCAACTAAATAGGGATTGTACAAAAGTTCACTTCGATTATTCGATAAACCGTTTCTCCCGAAGCTTCTCAGTGATTTATCCAGGATTGCTTCGTCTGTAGCTATCCAGCGTATTCCGCTATCCTGGAAAAGGGGAAGTATCTCCTGAGAAACACTACCTTCGCTGGGCCACATTCCTCGCGGTGTTTTTCCAAGGAGTTCTTCACATCGGGAAACCGCTTTGATAATTTGATCACGGGCATCACGCGGGTACTTCATCGAACCATTAGGCAGAGAACTCGATTTGTCAGCCTTTCTGCCGTTTGATGTGTCGCATAATAGCGGCAAAATGGGATGATAGTATGGGCTAACTGAAATTTCAATCTTGTCTTCGCTCCAGAGTCTTTTGTAGAGGGGTATAATCGATGCTATCCATTTGCGCGAACGTTCGAGGAGATATTCTCTATCATCCCGGGTGAAATTCTCACCTTTATCCATTAACTCCTTGATTTCCGGTTCACTCTTTAGATGTTCGCCGAACCATGCAAGGTTTTGAAGCACGGTTAAATCCAGAATTTCCTGATCGGTGAAGATTTTAGCGGATTTAAACGAGCCTTCTTTGGAATTCTTTTGTTTTTTCCGAAGAAGTCGTTTATAAGCTGGATATCTGTTTATCATGTTTACACGATTGGCATTGAAAAAATGCCCGACGATAAACGAACGCTGACGATAAGTCAAATCAGCTACCGGAATAGTGGACATCTCCAGTACGCTATCGGTTATAGAGGTTTCGGCATATCCTTCGATTTGGTCTAGCATAGATGGAACCACGTTGAAGGTAGCGGGAAATCCAGCTTCTTCACACCAGAGTGCCATATCGGCATAGTCTTTCAACGCGTGAAATCGAGTCCAGGGCATAAGGGCGAATTTACTATCAGGCAGATTGTACATCGGTTGATGCATATGCCAGAGAAACGCTATAAATAGCGGTTGTTTATCCAAAATTGCTCCCGGTAGTTTTTACTTGAGAAGGACGAGCCTAATGAAGTCCTGAGTGAACGGTGTTCCGGCAAAATAGATTCCCGATGAAACCGGCTTTCCGCTGGAATCTTCGCCGTTCCATGTGGCGCGGTAGCTATTTTCTCCCGAATTCTCCAACTTCAATTCTGCGATTTTTCTTCCCCCGATATCGTAGATCTCGAGGGATTCATTCCGGGCAAGAGAATTTGCTTTAATATCGATCTGACATGAGCAATTAAAAGGATTTGGAGAAACCCTCATTGAGTAGATCTCAGGACGATCAACCTCGGTGAGATCGCAAGCAACCAAACGTGCCTCGTAAGTGAAATCATAAGTAGAAGATGTATTGCCAGTTGGCACAATTGAGAGCAAGCATAGATACGCATCTTGAATACTGGGAACCTGAACCGCACCTTCGCCGAAATCTCCGATATAACATTCAAATAGCTCAACCGAATCTCCTACAACTTTTCCTGCATAAACTTCCCAATCGATTCCGTCTTCGCCGTCGAATTCGATATACAAATCATGCGATTCGCTTCCAAAATCCTGGAAAAGCACATAACTTAAACCATAGCCGTAAGGTGGAAAATCCGGTTCACCCGATGCTGGATAGCTTGAGTGAATTTGATCGATGAACATATCCTCAAACGCAGCACCATCGGAAAAAAAGCCTGTATTTATCGAACCGATAAGAGCAGCATAAACACCAAAACGTGCCAGTTGAATTCCCAGATTGGTACCGTAATTCTGTGAGATAATCTCCAAAGCGTCGAAATCTGTTTCGTGAATCATGGTATCCCATACCGAAAAGAGAAAATCGTCGCCGTAAATTCTGTGCCAATACTGGGGAAGAATTCCCAGCCCATACATGTGATAGCCGGCGGAATAATCGATTGGCAGATTTGGCGATTCAGTGAAATAATCGATCAACCAGACATAATCGTTGACCATTGGATATACTCTGTCTTCCATTGATACGCTGGTTAACTCGGCCATCCAAACTGTGTTGTCACCACGCATTCCAAATTGAATGGCGTGATGGAATTCATGGGCGCATGTTATCTTCATAGCACCGGCTACCGGGCCTTCCGGGTCGTCGTTTGGGTATGCGGTCGAGAAGGTATTATGGATTTCGATATAGCTGGTGTAATCCAGCCAGGGTTGAGGACCATCTGAACCGGGCCAGGTCAAACCGTAGGAGCTGATATTCTTAAGATAGATATCGTAATTGGAACTTCCGCCCATTGTGCTGTCTGAAGGAGGCGCTAAATATCCGAGTGTATCAATATAAAGTGCCCAGCAATAATCGAGATATTCGCCCATCTGGTGGACATATTCTATCGAATCCACCGCGTGATAGCCTGTGGTATCGTAATGAATTCTAAAATGTCCAGACGGTGTATCATATTGATATGCCATACTGGGGCGAGTTATTCGTTTATAATCGAGAAATTCTCTGGTGATTTCGTCGCTTTCGTCGGCCATCGCCTTTAAAACTTCGATTGTGCCGCACTTTTCCTGCGGAGTTCTGGCCATGGTCGAGAAACAGAATAATAGTGCAACATGAAAAAATATATATGTAATTTTGCGAGTGGTCATTGTGCCTCTTTACTATTTGGTTTACATTCGAATTAATATAGTTATAGGGCTTATTCTTTTCAAGTTAATTAAACTCACAAGTAAATCTTGACATATGTTGAAAGATTACTTAGCTTTGAATTTGAAAGATTTTTTAAAATGGAAGTATTATGATAAGTAACTATCTTAATAAAAACAGGATTAAAGTTCCTCTGGATTCGGTGAATAAAAACGAAGTTATCGGAGAATTGACCGATCTTCTCTGTAATTCACACGGATTGCATAACCGCGATGAAATCTACGATGCCATGGTTAAGCGTGAACGTGATATGAGCACCGGGGTTGGCCATGGGTTGGCTATACCACACGCAAAAATCGATAGTATTGAAATACCACTTATGGTGGCTGGTATTTCCCCGGGAGGAATAGATTTCGAAAGTGTTGATGGAAGGCCCGCATATATATTTATCATGCTTCTTTCCCCGACAGATTCCACAAACGAGCACGTGAGAATACTCAGCGAACTTTCCATGATATTGAATTCTCAAGAAGCTCGTAGCGAGGTGCTGAGTTCATCGAATTCTAGAGAATTTCTATCGGTAATCAAATCCCATGAGGAATCGCTTTGAGAAGAATAATTACAATCGGAATTATCTGTTTCTCGATAGTCTTCTTTGGATTGACCTGCAATAAAGAGATTAAATCTGCAGAGAATAATCTTCCCCTGGAAGCCGAAATCGTATTATCCGACTCCGCTTTTGCTCTGGGAGCATCGATCGATATCGATATAGTTCTAAAATCAACCAATAATGAAGATTTGCAGTTCGAGTTTGCCAATTCATGTCCTTTCGATGCAGTAATTTCACGTCACGGAATAGATGTATGGCAGGCCAATGCTAATAAAGCTTGTTCGCAAATCATTCAATCCGGAAAAATCTCTCCAGGAGATTCGACTGTTCATACTGTCGAGTGGAATTGCCATAGCAATCTGGGTAAAGAGATAATTCTGGGGAAATACACGGTGCACGGAATTATCCATACAGTTCCTCCGATAACTACCGAACCGGTAGTGTTTTATCTGGTAGATTAATGCTCGAGCTTGTCGAAAACGAAGATCATTATAGAAAGGTTGTGGAAGAGATAATCATCAAAGCCAGATATAGGCTGGATATAGTAACCGCACCTTTAAAAGCATTGGTAATTCCCCATGGAAGGAAGAGCCAATCGATCTGTAATCTTTTCAAAAAAAATTGCAAAAATGGCACATCCATTCGAATTCTTCATTCTTCTGTACCCTCGGAGTATTTCATTAAAACAGCATATAAAAACGACTTGAACAAAGCAGAAAATTTTGCCATGCGCAGATGTCCTCGAGTTCATCAAAAGAGCATTCTTGCCGATGGCAAATTGCTTTATTTGGGGTCGGCCAATCTAACCGGAGCCGGAATCGGTGCAAAAAGCGAATCGCGGCGTAATTTTGAATTGGGAATAATTACCGACGATTCCGAACTAATTGACAGAGTGGATTCTTTATTCGAGTTGATATGGTCTGGCGATATGTGTTTATCTTGTAATAGAAAAAAATCCTGCCCGATTCCTCTCGAAGAGCTAAAGTAAACTTAGGGTTGACTAATGGTATTCGTATGATTAGTATTTCAAAACTATAAATTGAATAATTCTGATTATTACTCTTTGAGAACGCGACATGCAGATTTTTCGGAATAGTTTTTGCATGGAAGAGTGTAAATATGTATTTAAGTATTTTTTAGCAAAATTTTACAAATACCTAAAGGAGAATCATGAGAAAAATACATTGGATAATCCTCCTAACTATATTGGCTGCAGTGTTCTGCTTGGCTGAGGAAACAGCAAAAATAACCACACCGGGGCAAAGTGGCCCTTCACCTAAGATAGTTGCACCTGTTCAACAGTTTAATTTTGGATTTGCTCCAGAAGGATTTTTTCTGGCGCATTCTTTCGTTATTAAAAACGAAGGCGATGCCGAGTTAAAAATAGAGAGAGTACGTACAACTTGTGGTTGCACCAGTGCACCAATGAAAAAAATGCACCTAGAGCCGGACGAAGAAACGGAAGTTACCGTAGTTTTCAATAGCAGACGCTACACGAGAAAGACCACCAAGAGCGCAATTATCACTTCAGATGACCCAATGAATCGGAGTATCAGGCTCAGCTTTACCGCGGATATGACCAGTGGTGCAAATCCTTTTCCCGTAGAACCCTGGGGAATGGACATAGGTCAGGGAGTTGATCCTCCCCAAAAGATGACTTTCACTATTTCTAATCCCATGGAAGAAGATATGCCGGTCGAAATAGTAGATTATTGCAGGGATATTTTCGAAGAACCCGAACTTAGCAAAGATAAAATTAAATCCGGTAAAGATATCGAGATGGAAGTCGAATTGAACGACGATTTCGATGCAGCCTCGACCTATATTAAAGGCTCTGTTACTCTTGCGATTGGCGAAGAAAACCCAACTTTAGTAACTATTCCGATTATGGGTGCCGGCCCTAAATAGATTTTACATTAATCACGGCGGGGAATCAATAAACCCGCCGTTTAAATATGAAAAAATCTTTCTTATTCATATTACTGCTTCTTGTTGCCTACTCTTCACTATCTCAATCCAATCAGGAAGAGATATTATACTTCTATTCCGAGAGTTGCGAGCATTGTCTTGAAGTTAAAGAGCATTTCTTTCCGGTTTTGAGAGAGAAATTCGGCGATAAAATTATAATCAAAGAATTTGAAATCGAAGAAGAGTTGGATAATTATGAAAAACTTCTGGCTATGGAAGAAGAATATGGTGACGAGGGAAACGAGATTCCAGTTGCTTTTGTGGGGGAAAGGGTTTTCGATGGAGAGGAAATCGAAGAGCAAATAATTCCCTATCTGAACGAGTTAATTGTTGTTGGAGAAGAACCGGTTGTTCAGGAAGAAAGCGTTGTAGTCGAAGATAATGTTATCGAAGAAGGTCATTCTATCGAGCAATCTCCCCAAAAAAGATATCCTGTCACCATGGCATTTTTCTGGGAGCCCGGTTGCCAGCATTGCCAGAGAGTTACATATGATCTGAAATTACTCAAAGAGAAACATCCCAATATTATAGTAAGAGATTGGAATATTAAAGAGGAAGACGCCAAATTAATGGCCGAAGCGCTCTCGCTCAGATTGAATGTCCCGGAGAAATTACACATGGCTACACCAGCCCTTTTTCTGGGAGATACCGCTTTAATTAATGAACAAATTTCATATAAATCGATGAACGAAGCGATAAAGCGATTGGAACAAGTTCCCGGCCTGGATACGGTTTGGAATATCACCGATGAAGAGCTTGCGAAAGCCAACGAAATTATTCTATCCAGATTTCAGGGACTTCAGTTGTTACCGGTTCTGGCTGCGGGGTTGCTCGATGGTGTAAATCCATGCGCGTTTGGTGCGATAATCTTTTTTGTAACCTTTTTAACCGTAGTTGAGCGGAAGAAAAAGGATATCCTCGCTGTTGGATTGGCTTTTGCTATCTCGGTATTCTTGACATATTTACTGGTCGGAATGGGATTTCTCCGGTTCCTCCAAGCTCTACCATTTCTGGAAACAATCGCGCGGTGGGTTTATATAGCCACCGGAGTATTAGCGATCATTCTGGGGATATTATCCATAGTGGATTTTTTCAAAAGCCGCAAAGGTAAATTCGGCGATATGTTCCTTCAGTTACCGGATAAGCTAAAAAAGCGTATTCATCGAACCATTATTTCAGAAAACGAACCGCGTTCACGCAGGAATTTCATTGTGGCGGCCGCTTCCACCGGTTTTTTTGTAAGTATTCTGGAGCTGGCCTGCACCGGTCAAGTATATCTGCCTACCATTATTTATGTTATGGGTGCTCCCGGGCTTAAAGCTAAAGCTTATCTATATCTGGCTCTATACAATATAATGTTTATCGTACCTTTGTTGATCGTGTTCGGTGTAGTTTATTACGGAACCACCAGCCAGCAGTTGACCGGGTTTCTCAAGAAAAACACTCCATATATAAAACTGGCCACAGCTGCAATTTTCTTCACTATGGCTTTCTTCCTGTGGAAAACAGTTCTGATCGGTTAATTTGTACTAAAAGAGAGTAATCGGATCGACAATTACCTTGAACTTAAGGGTGGAATCCCAGTTTTTCAGGACTCGCTTTACTACTGTCAACGTATATTTTGTTTTCTGAGTTTTTAGGAGAAAATGCCAGCGATATTTTCCTTTCAGGCGCGAAAGTGGACAGGTAGCAGGCCCGAGGAGAATATACTTATCGTTGTTCTTGTCGATTCGATTGAGTTCGCGGGTTAATCTGAAAATCGAAGTTCGTACTTTGTCGAATTCATCGCCGGAAACAACCACTCGAATAATTCTTCCAAATGGGGGATAATCGAGTTCTTCACGCTGTTTAAGTTCCAATTCGAAAAAGGATTCGACATCGCCGTTGACCGAATATTCAATTGCCGGAGAATCGGGTCGATAGGTTTGGATTACAACTTCACCGGGCTCTTGACCTCTACCAGCTCTTCCGGAAACTTGAGTGAGAAGCTGAAATATTCGCTCGCCGCTGCGGAAATCCGGCACGGTTAGACCGATATCCGCGTTAAGAACTCCAACCAGAGTTACATCGGGGAAATCGTGTCCCTTGGCAATCATCTGAGTTCCCACCAAAACCGATGCGGGAACATCCAGAAAACTTTCCAGAATCTTGCCGTGCCCTTTACTGCGCGCGGCATCTGTGTCCAGCCGGAAAATTTTGGTTTCCGGGATTATCTCCTGAAGTTCCTCGACAATTCGCTGTGTGCCGCGGCCTTTATAAGCGAATTTGTCGCTGCCGCACTCCGGACATCGATCGGGGGGAGTTTGCTCCATGCCGCAATAATGGCAGCGTAGCTTTTTATCGAACCGATGATAAGTCAATCCCACCGAGCACGATTTACAAGTTGGAATATAACCGCAATCAGGGCATTGTAGATATGATGAGAAACCTCGCCTGTTCAGGAGTAGCATGGCGCGATGGCCTCTTTTTAACGTGGAAACCAGTTTCTCTGTCAATAATCCGGAAAAAGCGGAGAAATTTTTACGTTTTTCGCGTTCCTCGGCCATATCAACTATAATAATCTGGGGAAGTTTAGCTCCGGGTACTCGCTCCGGTAGTTTGAGAAGCGAGTATTTGCCGATTGCGGCGTTATGAAAACTCTCCCCGCATGGAGTCGCTGAACCGAGAACTACCGGGCATTTCTCCGTGGATGCCCGCATAATTGCAACATCTCGAGCGTTATAATAAGGAGGTGGTTCGTTCTGTTTATAGGAAGTCTCGTGTTCCTCATCGACGATAATCAATCCCAGATTTTGCACCGGTGCGAAAATAGCACTTCTCGGGCCGACCGCGATATTGAGATCCCCGCTGGCAAGTCTCCGCCATGCATCGAATCTCTCACCCTGTTTGAGTGCTGAATGCAGAATTGCCACCTGATTTGGAAAACGCTGCTCGAATCTACTCCACAGTTGTGGAGTCAAAGCGATTTCCGGCACCAGAACCAGAACTCCCAAACCTTTTTTTCTGGCTACCTTGGCGCAATTGATATATACTTCGGTTTTGCCGCTGCCGGTAACTCCCCAGAGCAAATAAGTGTGAAACTCCTTTTTTAGAATTGAAGCGCTAATTTTCTTGAAAGCCTTATCCTGCGATTTTGTTAGCTTTTCTGGAATAAAATTGGCCGGAAGATTGCCAATTGGTGTTGGTTCACGGAATACTACTTCCTCCCATGAGGAGATCCATTCATTATCGATTGCGGTTCTTAATGTGCTATAGCCGATTTTTTTCCCCAGGTCGGAATAGAGATGGATTCGATCTGGATTTTCCAGAAGAATCTCCAGCAGTTTTATCTGACGACTGGCATTATTTGGCACTTCACTCTTAGTCGATTCAATTTGCTTTGCACTAAGCAGACATTCAACTTTGCGAATACTTTTTGGTTTACTGGTTTTTCTTATTTCCAATTGCATCTCAACCAGTTCTCTGGCAAAAAGTTCTTCCAAAGCTGAATAGAAGCGGCTTTTCCCAACTTTCTTTTTTAGCACTTTGTCCTCGGTGGGCCCCATGCTAACCAGCATCTCCAGAATATTTTTCGATTTAGGTGGCAAATCTGCCCTTGATGAATCGGTCGATGTAAGTTTTATAACGCGAAGAACATCCATGCCCAGACCGCCGGGCAAAGCCATTTTGTATACATCGCCGGGCGAAGCTCCATAGTATGAAGCCAACCAGGTAAGTAATTCGAGTAATTTTTCGGAGAAAAGTGGAGTTTTATCAGGGATTGCAGCAATACTTCGAAGCTTTTTCACATCTGTTTTGTGTGGAAAATCGACCACTACCCCAACCGAGTATGTTCTTCTGAACGGAACTACCACGCGTAATCCTCTCTGGATTCTATCTCGCGCCCACTCTGGAACTCGGTAGGTTAGGAGCATATCCGGGCCGCCCGGAATGGCAATATTTGCAAATTCTTTACTCATTTAAAACAAGATAAACCACATTCTTGATTCGTAAAGCCATTAAATAAAAAAAGGGGAGTGAACTCCCCTTTTATCGATTCTATTTAATAAAATTCATCCGCCGCACTTCGCCAGGCCGGCTTCGGCTTTGGCTTTCAAATCAGCGTTTTCGGTTTCTTCCGCGGCAACTTTCATCGCAGCCCAAGGGCCACACCATTGGGGATATTTAGCGGTTATCTGATCTAATTTGGCCAATGACTGCTCGAAAAGACCGTCGTCTAACTCTTTGAGAGCTTCGGCAACCACCGAAGCAGCTTTGCCCTTATCAGATTCACCAGCTCTAAGCAAACTGAGTCCATATAATTCCCACCCTTCGATGTCTGTCGGGTGATCGATAATGAGCTGTTCGGAAGTTTCGGTAGCTTTTTCGTATTGTTCTCCCTGGAAAAGGGCGAAACCAAGGTTGTATCTGGCATCTCTGCTCTCCGGAACGATTTCGAGAGTTTTATTAAAATATTCGGCAGCTTTATCGAAGTCCTTTTTGGCAAAATACATAACTCCGCGGTCGAAAAGAAGATCGGGATTATCCGGATCGAGTTCTTCGGCCTTGTCCAGTGCTTCTTCGGCCTTTTCCGGTTGGTCTTTAGCAAGATAACACTGAGCTAGAAGGGTATAAATAGGAACATCGGGTTCGCCATTTTCAATTAGGTTATTGAGTTTTTCGATAGCTGCATCCACATTTTCACTTTTAAAATCATCCGATGCAACGATTCGAGTGAGAGTGGGATCCAGAGGATTTAATTTATAAGCCCTGGAAAAAGCTTTAACTGCTTCATCTATCTGCTCGTTTTTCTGATAGTAAAAACCCAGATTATACCAGGCATCCCCAAATTTTGGATTTATAAGAACCGCGACTTTGGCATGTTCGATAGCCTCTTCCCATTTTTCTCTTTTGCCAGCTTTGATCGCTTTCTCGAACACATCCTCACTCTTGCTAATTCTCCAATTCTGGATTTCTTTTGTCAAAGTAGAGTCCAGCTCCAATGCTTTTTCAAAAGCTTGATTCATCTCTACCAGGCTATCCATTTCTGCATAAAGCTGTCCGGCCAGGAAAAATACGTCGGGATTTGTAGGCTCTTTTTCTTCGGCAATTCTAACCTGTTCCAAAGCAGCGGGATAATCTTTCTGTTGTATATAGACCCTGGCGGATGTCATTTCCGGACTTTGACAACCCCAGAATAGAATTCCCATAGCTACTACTAAAATACACGAAATTACTAATTTCATTATACCTCCTGCTTGCAAAAATACACTTTTCCAAATTATGAGTATAATATTAGTCGAAATCTTACATGGTGCAAGGTATTTCTTGCAGGGAAGGCTTGACACAAATAATTTCATCCTGTATATTGTTTTTTAACACAATTGGAGGTTTTCATGAAAAAGTTTGTTTTAATAGTAAGTTTAGTTTTACTGGTTAGTTCATGTTGGGGATACAGTTTCCGCTTACCGGTTTTATTCTACGATTCACCGGTTGACATGGCCGTTTGTACTCTGGGTGTCGAACCCGGTGCTACGGATGACTACGACTTCATGCACGACCTACCCGCTATGCCCGCGATCATGACGTTCGATGCGCAATCTATTCTGGAAGGAGGTTTTACCAATCTTCGTAGAGATATTCGTTCAGATGCAGATTCGCTGCATATATGGAAAATAGGATTTTTCAATTATACACCACCGAATATTCAAGCGCAATGGAATCCCGCATCGGTGCCTTCGGATTCGACGCGCCAGATGTTTATCGGGTACGGTTTGATGGCAGATTCCATCGATTGGGTAGATATGTCTGGAATAGATACTTTTACCGTGCCGGCTCCATATTACGCATTTATCAAACTTGTTCAGGAAGCCGATACAACCACACCGTTCGAAGATACTATCCCGCCGGTAATTTTCGACTGGAATCCCGCCGATGGCGACACAGCAGTCTCGGAAAGCACTCTGGTTGAATTTCTTGCCACCGATGAAACTTCGCTGGATACAGGATTTTTCTCCATGCATCTGTGGATTGATACTCTCGATATTATATGGTTCTGCACAAAATCGCCTATTGCGGGTGGTGTGAGAGTAACCTACGATCCTTTCTTACCATTCACCAGTGGAGACACGGTAACCGCGATTGCCCAGGTTCAGGATTATGCAACTCCTCCGCATGTGGTAACGGATACTATCAAATTTGTTGTAGGTGGGGGAGGAACCACTCCGACCGATTCCACATATCGAATTACCGCTCAGGTTAATCTCAATCCTCCACCAATGCCGCCAATGTTGTCCGGCAGCAAAGTGGAAATTGTCGAGTTGGCTATATCTGATACTACCAATCTAACTGGATTCGTTACTTTCGATTCTATTCCGGAGGGTAATTATACAGTAGTTGCCAGTAGAACTGGCTATTTCAGCGATGGGTTTGTTATCAACCTGGTTAACGATACATTGTTGACTTACCTTCTCAACGAAGATACTACCGGTGGTGGAGGAGGAACCGGTGTCAGCGGTACGGTTACTCTAATGGGAACCAGCGATTACTCTGGAAGTACCGTGGAATTGCTTAGCGTGATGGATTCTTCGGTACTCTACGATACGACCAACAGCCTGGGAGAATATCTAATAACGGGAATTACCCCCGGTTTTTACAATCTAAAAGCACGTCACGACGGCTATTTCTCCGATTCGACTTTCTTGATGTTATTCTTCGCGGATACGGTAGTCGATTTCGAACTGACCATGGGAGAATTGCCCGAAGTGCTGGTTATTGACTGGGATAATGGAGATACCCCAATATTTGGAGGATTGGGTGCCGCAGAAAAATTACATGAAATTCTTCAGCCATGGATAACCACGGTGGATATGGGAATTACTGAGCAAGATCCGGATATTGCAGGGTTACCACTGGATAATGTGGATGTAATATTCCTGGTAACCGGAACCAGAATCGGCACCAATGCGGTTATCGATGATAGCTCGCTGGCCAAACTGATCGATTTTGTGGACAATGGCGGGTATATCTATTGGGAAGGACCCGATGTGGGAACCGATTACTCCACAGGAAGTTATCTTGCACAGGAGTTTTTCGATCTCTTTGGAGTTGGTGTGGTATCCGAGGGATTCTCGGCGGCCACCGGCAATGTGGAGAAAATCGTCTTGAATCCTCCGGTTCATTGGGATGCTGAAACCACAGATTATGCTTTCTGTACCGAAGCCGACCATTATGTGGATGAACTGGTGCTTACCGGTTCCAGCGATGCTATCGCACATTCCACGGGAAGTGTCACTCCGGCTTCGAGTAATATCAGGGCTGCTTTCAATTTTGCATCTCCCAAACTCATGATTTCCAGTGTGTATCTGGCCGCTATGGATAGCTCCAATATCCGCGATGCCTATATCTACGATATCGTTTATGAGATGCTTAACCTGACCGATATACCGGAAATGGAAAAACCGGAGGACGTTTCGCTTATCGAAGTGGAACCAAATCCGTTTAATGCCGCCTGTAATATCAGTTCACCCGGACCTATCGAGATATTCGATTTATCCGGTAGAATTGTCTATGAATCCGGGCGCAATTTCCAGAGAGAAAGCTATATTTGGAATGGATGCGATCTGTCCGGCAAAGAGCTGCCGTCAGGGACATATCTGGTAATAACCAAAAACGCAAACGGCAAAATAGTCCACGGGAGACGATTATTACTCATAAGATAGGTTTATACGCGATACTAATAATGTTTGCGTTTATCGGATGTTCCGGGCCTAAAGTTATCACTGATTTTCAAGCGGAGAAGATTACTCTCGCGGAATTGAATGATACTTTAACCGCGAGAAACGAATACTATTCGCCGATAATTGGCCGGATGTCTCTGTTTGCCCAAACCGCAACTCAGGAGATTACTTTCACCGCGGATTATTACTACGCTGCTCCGGATAGCTTCAGAGCCAATATTCGCGGATTTTTAGGCGCATCATCGGGGGCAGTTGTTATCCTCGGTGATTCGATGACTGTCTATTTCCCTTCCAGAGAAACCTTGTTCGTGGCCTGTGGCGCTATGGATGGACAAAACTCCATACTTGGCTTAAGCCTTGGGCCTAATGAGTTGATAGATGGCATTTTTGCCATAATCGATTACAATCCGGAAAAAGATTCACTGATTTCTTTCGAGCGAGAAAACGCCAATTATATATTGTTCTATGAAAAAAACGATCAGTTTATCCGCGCCGAGTTTCTACCTTCGGCCTGGACAACCAAATCTATGCAGGTTTTCAATGAGAGCGGATCGGTTATAGATATTGGCTATGATGATTTTATTTCGGTTGAAAATATTATCAGACCGACTAAAATTGAAATGACAAATCCCATGCGTAACGAGAAAGTGGAGATTAAAATCGAAAAGGAAAAACTGGTAAATTGGTTGCCAGATAACATATTCGAACTGGATATTCCCGAGGATATCGAAATATGGAAACTGTAAAGCAGGTTTATTTTGAGGAAAAAGAACGAAACAAAATACGGTAATGCTGTTCTTATAGGATTAGGAGTTGCACTGTTGTTGATACTGTTTACTCCGCGTTGTCAGAAAGTCGATTCCGTACAGGAAGCAGATATCGGTGGCAATTACAACGATCCGGAATTGAATTTTGTCCTCGATTCTCTTCGCAGATCGGGATTCTCCGTGGTAAATCATTATCCCGTATATGTCAGAGTGGTGAAAAGAAATGTGGGTGGCGATACGGAAGGCACCGCTATGGCAATCGCAAAATCGTTGAAAGATCATACGGGCAAATCGGTTAAAGTCCAGTTAGACGCCGAAGGAGGAACGACTTTGGCTGATCCGGACAAAGGTTTTATCGATCCATCCCAGCTAATCGAGCTAACCGAATAGCATTTTCTGTTTTATATCAAGCCATAATATCCGTCGGTTAAGATCTACGGCGATGAATTGCGTTTCTCCTAACGACCAACATCTTCTGTTGGCAGAAAAGGGCGCACAGCCGTGCACTCCTATGGAACGTGTGAATTAAATCTATTTTATAAGAATTACGATGCGCGTTTATTTCAGATACACGATTCGTTTGGTGATCGTTCCACCTTAGGACGCTTCGGCTCCGCTCAGCGACCGGGGGTCGAAGCGCGACCTGACGAGATAAACGCCGGAGGGGAGGGTGGGGGCGGGTTGC